>JGI24702J35022_10001950_pt1 | contig 12715 bp, 7 predicted proteins | sample TergutTh196P4_FD_35022 | JGI IMG/M metagenome (IMG submission 35022)
TGTAAAAGATGTCGGAAACTGCTCGTGCCGGGGTTAGAAAAATGTTATTTTTGTGATACTCGCATTGATGAAGATGTTTTTGATGAGGAAGAAAATTGTGACAAAGCGCCCACTTTATTTTTGCCAAGTAAAGAGGTTTGGCGTTTTTACCGCGAAATATTTTCCTTAGTTATTTCTGTTCTGTTATTTACAACATTTATCATTCTTATGTTCGGGAATAAGGTTGAAGCCCAACTCTTCTTTGGGAAAATTATTTTTGGTGGCTTGCGGACAGTGTTATTCTTGATCACCATCTTCTTAATCGTATATCTGTGTTTTTGTATAAGATATTATAAATCTCACGACGATATTTTTACCATCAACCTCATAAAAATGATGAGAAATAAATTTTTTACGAAAGATGAATAAAAAAATTGCTTTGTGTACTAAATGTGGAGAACCAATAGATCGACGCTGTGATCGGTGTTTAAATTGTTTAACCCCTTATCCCTTCTCCGAGTTAATCTCCGCGAGTAATCAAGCTGTTCGTTGTTCTCGTTGCGGAGAATTATTAGTTCCTGGTGCTGATAAATGTTATCAATGCGATACGAGCTTGGAGGAAATAAAAGAAATTCGTGCAAAAAATGCCCGATTAATAAAGTCTGTAACCAAGTGTCATAAGTGTGGACGAGAAATTTATTCCGGTAATGAGTATTGTAGTATGTGTAAGGATAGAATTGAATCAGGGCTTAGTAACTTAAAACCCTCTCACCTCTTTTTACATCAATACAAAGTATTTATATTTATTGGGGAGTGTCTTTTATTTCTCTTCGCCTTAGGTTTGTGTGGTTCTGTATTCTTCACTCTATTTAAGCATGCCTTGGGAATGTTTATGGTTTTTGCTCTTAATTTCTTTTTAATATATGGTTTATGTGCTGTTTTTTTCTTCCTCCTTTGCCTCCTTATTATTTGGGGAATGGTCAAAAGTATTGAACATTACATCAAACTCCAAACTTGTATGATTATCATGGCTTTAGAAAGTATTTTATAAAATGTTTTCTTCTCGAATCAAAGGAATTTTGATGATAAATTCACTACCTTTGCCCACTTCCGAGAACACTTCGATTGTAGCCAGGTGCTTATTTAAAATTTTTTTTACAATGTAAAGACCCAGTCCTGTAGATTCTTCTCCTTCAGTTCCTTTGCGTCCGGCCTTGGAATACTGCATAAAAAGCTTGGAGATCAGTTCCGCATCCATGCCAATTCCAGAATCAATAATATGAATATAGGCTTGATGATCAACAATTTGTGTCTTAACAACTATTTTGCCTTGTTTAGGAGTAAATTTAATCGCATTAATGATTAAATTATCAAGCACACGGTGAAATTTCTCTGCATTAATCTGGCAATAAATGGGAGATTGATAAAAGTTATCACCAATTGTAATCTCTTTTTTATTGGCCATTAATCTCAGGTTTTCCAAGGTCTTGGTTACAAACTCATTGAGCTCCATTTTGGAAAGGGCGAGGTTTTCTTCATTAACATCAATTTTGTTCATGTACAAAATGTCTTTGACAAGTAATAGAGCTTTATTACAAGAATCATTAATCATTTTGGCATACTTATTTTCCGCTAGTTGTGGTTCACGAATTATTAATAATTCATGAGCTGATAATGTGGACCCGATATAGTTTTTTAAATCATGAGAAATCATGCCCAAAATATTATCTTTTATGGCATTAGTCTTCATTAAGTCATCATTCTTTTGTTCAATAATTTTTTGCGATTTCAAGAGCGCAACATTTTGTAATTGCGAGATAGCGAGCTCTTTTTTTTTCTGTTCGGTTTCAAACTTCGCGGTCATAATTGACGCTTGTTTTAATAAATCTTCTTTAAATAAATCCTCCTGCATTTTATAAGTAATTAATAGATACTTATGGGCCTCAGGAAGATTACCAATTTCTGTATAATAATCATAATAAGCTTTATTAAACACGCATCGCTCATGATTACTTGCCATGTCTATATATTCTGAGGCTTCACGAAAATAGTTTTGGGCCAGCGTATATTTTTTCCGTAAAGTACATATTTCGGCAAGCATCGTACAGAGTATAAAGATATGATTTGTTCTATACTTTTGGATATGTGCATAACCTTCTAATAAGATCTGTTCTGCCTCGGGAAACTGTTGTTTTTTCAAATAAAGATTACCCATTTTGATATATATTAAATTAAGGTAAAGGTAATCATTTTGTTCCTTAGCATATTTAAAGGCTCTCTTAAAGTATCCTAGCCCGAGAACAAAATCATTTTTAAAACTATAACATTCTCCAATTTGTGACAAGGCAAAATAGGAGATCAGTTTAGTTGGAACTCTTAATGCTTTTTTTAGCCAAACTAATGATTCATCAATATTATTTAGATCACTATAAAACGAGCCAATATTGGTGTATAGCATAGATTTATTGGTGTTGATCCGTTCTGCTTGTATGGGGTCCTCACTTTGGCATTTTTCATAATAATGAACTGCCGTGATCTGGAATTCCATGGCTTTTATTCCTTGTCCCGACATCACATAAAAAGAGCCCATGGTGTGATTAGCCATAGCTAGATCGAAATCTTTTTGACTTTGAGTGGCAATGTCTAACATGGTTTGGCATGTATCTTTGGCTAAATGCAAAGCTCCTTGATTGGAATAGGAACGATTTATGAGCGCCAAAGAACTAATACAAGCAGATAAATCATTTAGTTCTTTCCGAATTCGCAAAGATTCAGAGCCATACTTGCGGCACTCATCAAAATCTCCACTACTTAAGTATTTAAGTCCTATTTGATATCCCAATTCTGCTTTACAAACTAGTTCTTGCGTTTGGTGATATTTATCTATTAAAGATTGGATTTCATGATCAACCACAAGATTCTCCCCCTAAATATTTATCTTAAGGCTGGCGCATAATCGCCTTTGATATATATTATATTTATTCATTCTGTTTTTTTTACTATAACCTTTAAGGTTGTCAAGAATTAATATTCAGTTCTTGTGTCAAGAAAAAAAACATGCATCAATCCTTATTTAAAATGTTCCTCGTCTTTGGGAATATACCTCGCCAAAAAAGTGGACACTAAGATTTATTTTTTTAAGCCTAAAAAACACTTGACATCATTTTCTACTTTGAGATTCTTGTACTTTGGTGTCTTTTCAAAATCGGATTAAACACTATATTTTGCGTATTTTTCGGCAAAAAAGGAAGATACTTAAAGGAGGATATAATGTATGTTTTAACGATCATACTAACCTGTGGGCTCGTTTATCTTTTGGCTTACATTGTTTATGGACGTTTTTTAGCAAAAAAAGTATATCTTTTAGATGATAGCCAAAAAACTCCCGCGGTTATTGTTAATGATGCTGTTGACTATATACCAACCAAAAAAGCTTATCTACTAGGGCAACATTTTTCCGCAATTTCTGCGGCCGGTCCTATTAATGGTCCAATTCTTGCGGCTGGACTGTTTGGATGGCTACCAGCTTTAATTTGGTGCCTGCTCGGAGCTATTTTTGTTGGTGGAGTTCACGATATGGGGTCGTTGATTTCTTCGACCCGCCATAAAGCAAGATCAGTTACCCAAACCATTCGTGAACATGTCTCAAATAGAGCTTGGGCAATGTTTATGATGTTTCTTTGGATTACCCTTATTTACTTAATTATCGCCTTTACTGATATTACAGCAAGTTCGATGGTGGGAGTGCAAAAACTTGCTGATGGAGCCCAGGTCTTCCGTGGAGGAATTGCCACAGCCTCATTGTTGTATATTTTCCTTGCAATAATTATGGGTTGTATCGTTTATTTTTTAAAAATAAGCGAAAAATATGCCTTATTTGTCTTTGTTCCACTTATTGTTTTGATTACTTGGCTCGGACAGAAGTTCCCGATCGATTTAAACTCTCTTTACCCTGGAGATGCTGTATTTCAACAACAATTTTGGAGTGTTATTATTCTCACCTACTGTTTTATTGCTTCTTTATTACCTATGTGGCTATTACTCCAACCACGCGGAGCCATGGGTGCTTATTTCAAAATCGGCATGATTGTGGTAGCTTGTATCGGACTTTTTTTTGGAAAATTTCAAGCTAATTTTGAAACTGCTTTCACTTCATATGCGCCTGATGCGCCTGGCATTCCAGGGGGAAATCCTTTATTCCCGATCCTCTTTATTACTATTGCTTGTGGGGCTTGTTCTGGCTTCCATGCGATTGTGGGATCTGGAACTACTAGTAAACAATTAAGTTTAGAATCACACGCCAAACCTGTTGGTTACGGAGGGATGCTCCTCGAGGGATTATTAGCTTGTATTTCTATTTCTTGTATCATGATTTTTGCGCGCTTTTCCCCTGAAGTTTGGAATAGTGCAACGAATTCGGCCCAAGCGCCAAACATTATTTATGCTAATGGAATGGGAAAATTTTTAAATTTACTCGGTGTGCCCCTCGCCCTCGGAATTAGCTTTGGATTAATGGCGTTTACCACTTTTGTTTTTGATACACTTGATGTATGCGTACGCTTAGGAAAATATATTTTCGAAGAATTAACAGGAATCAAAGGCATGATGGCAACCCTACTTGGTGCCTTTATAACAGCTTGTGTCCCTATTTTCTTTTTATTTCAAACCATGAATGATGATTGGGGAAATGCGATCCCTGCTTGGAGAATATTTTGGAACCTCTTCGGAGGAGCAAACCAACTTCTTGCCGCTTTATCACTCGCCGGTATCTCAATCTGGCTTAAAAATGACTATCCACATTCTAAAGGTTGGCTCGCGACTTTTATCCCCGCTCTCTTCATGTATATTATAGCGATCTGGTCTTTATTAATCATGATCGGCAATGGATGGATCCTCAAAAAAGGACACTACTCAATTCCTTACATTGCCTTTATACTTGTAGTTTTAGCTATTCTTGTTGGGTTTGAAACAGTAATGTCTATGGGCATGAAGAAAAAATGGAGAGGATAATAATAAATTTGAGCTTCGGAAAAATTAGGGCTGGAAAAAAATTTGTGTTCTATGATCAACATAGAATTAATGCAACAAGAACTCAACCAATGATGTTTTAACGATTAAAGGGAAAGAAGTATTTACAATGCTAGACAAATATAATAAAAATGTTTTTGCCTTTTTTTCTGTAATTGGGTTTCTCATTATTTTTGTGGCCTCCTTTATCACTTACATTGTCTCGGCCTACCAAATTAATCGTACTGTCGCAGAACAATTGATAAAGATCACAGAAGAAAGCATTAAACTTAATTTAACAAAGGAAATAAGTGGAGAATTATCATTATTACAAAACCTAGGTCGTTCTCCGATTATCCGTGAATATTTTTTAAATCCGACCGATTCTCAGCTAGAACAATATGCTTTAAATGAACTCATCATGTTTCAAAATTATAGTAGCGAAGGAATTGTGTTTTATGTTAGTGATGTAAATAAAATCTTTTATTCCACAGGTAATGACCCTTATGTTGTGGACCCTGATCTGGAGGAAAATTATTGGTATAACCTTACTTTATACGAAACTGTAGACCTTAATTTTAACATTAATTATAATCCTGATATAGATAAAATGCTCCTCTGGATAAACATCCCCGTGTATGATTTTTCCCAAGCTGGAGAACAAAAACCGATTGGACTCCTCGGCACAGGATTAAACCTCACCAAAACAATTGAGCTGGTAGAACAAGCATGCTATTCGCGTAGCCCTAATATTCACGCTTATTTATTTAATAAATACCATGAATTAACGATTGCTGATCACTTAGAGCTGGTAGAAAATAAAACCCATATTGACGAATATTTAGGATACGCCGGACATGAAATTGTCGATATTGCAGCTCACCTTCAGACTGGAGAAGACGAAAGATTTATCTATGGCAAATATATGTATCATATCGCAGCCATAGATGCCGTGAAGGATTGGTTCTTAGTACTGCAATATGATATGCCCGGTGTGCTAGCGCTAACCCCGCAAATGAATTGGATTTTTTTTGGCATGCTTTCTTTGATCCTGATCTTGTTAATCGTGATGAATTATATCGTTTATAAAACAAATAGAGATATCTCCAATCAAAATACAAGGCTACATAATACCAACGATACGTTGAATCTTGTTGTACAAGCTACCAAAATTGGATTGTTGGATGCTACTATTGTTGATGACGATGTCATAAACCCCAATATGGTATTTAATTGGTCAAATGAATTTCGTAACATGCTGGGGTTTGAAAATACTAATGATTTTCCGAATCTGCTAGGAAGCTTATTGGATCTAATACATCCAGATGATAAAGATCGAGTTCTGGAATGCTATGTTGCTCATATCAAAGATAAAACCGGGTTGACCCCATTTGACCCAGAATATCGGATCATGAAAAAAAATGGTGTTTATGAATATTTTCGTTCACATGGAGCTACAAGCCGTGATGAATACGGAGTTCCTCTAAGAATCGCCGGATCCCTAATGAATGTTACCGAAACGAAAAATATGCTCATCGACTTGGAAAACCAAAGAACCCTTGCCCAGGCTGCGAATAAAGCTAAAAGCGATTTTCTTGCTAAGATTAGCCATGAAATTCGAACTCCCATGAATGCCATCATTGGAATCTCCCAAATTCAGTTGCAAAACTATAATAAGCAAGATAGTTTTTCGGAAGCACTAGAGAAAATTTACAATTCCGGCTGTAACCTGCTTGGAATTATTAATGATATTTTAGACCTCTCGAAAATTGAATCCGGAAAAATGGATATTATTCCTATTGAATACTATGTTCCCAGCTTAATTCATGATGCTGCTCAATTAAATATACTCCAAATTGGCTCAAAACAGTTAGAATTTATTTTAGATATCGATGAAAACCTCCCCGCAAAATTAATCGGAGATGAGCTACGCATCAAACAAATTTTAAATAATTTACTCTCTAACGCGATTAAATATTCCACCAAAGGGCATGTAAAATTATCTATGCAGTTCAGTAACTATTCTGAAATGATTAGTGATAAACCAGAAAAAGAAATCTATCTCCATATTGTAGTCGAAGATACTGGGCAAGGTTTAAAACCAGAAGATTGTGAAAAACTATTTTCTGAATATATGAGATTTAACATTAAAGAAACGAGAACCGTCCAAGGGACAGGCATTGGCTTAAACATTACCAAAAGCCTTATCGAGCTCATGGGGGGAACCATTAAGGTGGAAAGTGAATACGGAATTGGCAGTAAATTTACGGTGAGCATCAAACAAGAAACCGTCGATTATGAACCAATTGGGAAAGAACTCGTTAAGCAGCTTGGTACATTTACTTTTACCGGCAAAAAACACCAAGCGGGCTTACAAATCACCAGAGAAGTACTACCATATGGAAAGGTTTTAATCGTTGATGATGTTGAAACTAATTTATATGTCGCGGAAGGATTGATGATACCTTATAAACTGCATATTGAAACGGTGTTGAGCGGTCCAGAAGCTATTGATTTAATAAAAAATGGTAAGGTCTACGATGTAATCTTTATGGATCATATGATGCCTATGATGGACGGAATTGAGGCTACAAATATCATTCGCTCAATTGGCTATCAAGGAGTTATTGTCGCCCTCACCGCCAATGCCATTTCAGGAAATGCTGAAATGTTCAAAAAGAATGGTTTTGATGATTTTATTTCTAAACCTATTGATATTAGAATTCTAAATAATATTTTAAATACCTATATTCGAGATCGATACCCTGAAGAGCATCTTAAATACAAAAATATCGAATTTGAAATCGAAGCAAAAGATAGTTCTGCATCGAAACATGATCAAAAAATAATGGAAATCTTTAAAAAAGATCTTACCGGGGTCATTAAAACTCTCAAAGAAACTACGGCGAACCAAAATTTAAAACTCTTTACAACAACTGTTCACGGTGTTAAAGCTGTACTAGCAAGCATTGGTAACCAAGAAGCGGCAAATAAAGCCGCTGAACTAGAACAAGCAGGGCTAAATAAAGACATTGAATTTATTCTGGAAAAAGTTGACGATTTTATTTTAAACTTAGAAAACATCTTAAAAAATCTTCAATCTGACGACCAAGTAGAGAACCTTGATGACTTTATTCAAGAAGATGAAACTTTCTTAATTGAGCAGCTAAATATTATCGGGGCTGCTTGTGAAAGCTGTGATGACACGACTGCTTTCGCTGCTCTCGAAAGATTAAATAAACTAACTTGGAAAAAGAATACGCTGGAATCACTCGGAAAAATTTATGACAATCTATACCTCCATAGCGATTTTGATGAAACAACAAAAGAGGTTGTTGAACTGAAAAAGATCTTGTGTGGTACTTTACAATAAGAAAATTTATCAAAGATAGCCCCAAAGGAGAAACATGAAAAAACTCGAAATGCTTAGATTATCCTTTATTTTGTTCCTTGTTTTGTTCTTTTCATGTTCAAAATCGCGTGATATTAAACAATTTGGAGATTTACACGGAAAAAAATTTGGCGTTAAAAGTGGTACTATTATCGATGAAATTACTTTCCAAATTTTCCCCCGCGCAAAGATGAAATACTATCCCCAAGATAAAATTGAAACGATGCTTGTGGATTTAAAAAAGAGAAGAATTGATACTATTATTGATGATTTACCTGTGTTACAAACAATTGTAATCAATAACGAACATGTTCGTATTCTCTATCCTCTAATATCAATTGAAAATTATGCCTTAGCCACAAGGCTTAATAATGTTCTACTTAAAGATCAAATGGATATTGTGATCTATGAATTGCAAACAAATGGCACATTTGAAGAAATGATGGCAAGATGGTTCCCTGAAAATGGGGTCTACGGTGAAATGCCGGTGTTTAATTTGAAACCAGGCATTCGAACTCTGCGCTTTGGTACTAGCCCCACGGTTGAACCATTTGCCTTTCTAGATCAAAATAATAATTTAGTGGGGTTGGACATTGAAATTGCTCACCATATTGCGAAAAAGTTTCGGATGGAACTAGATATCAGATACTACCCGTTTAATAATTTAGTAACCGAATTAGAAAATAATAATGTCGATTTTATCGGAGCTTGTCTTACTATTACTTCCAATAGACAAGAAAGAATACTGTTTTCCACTCCATATTACAAAGGTGGAGTAGCTGCACTTATTCGAAATTAAATCCAACTCATAAATTATTGAAGAGGTGATTTCCAATCGCTATTATGACAAGCGGAGATTACCACGACATTTAATGTCAATAGGTTAGATGGGAAAATCCTTATGATACATCGAAGCACTCCTTAAAAGGCTAGCGCGTAATGAAATTTTATAATGTGTTACACACCTCGGAAATAACAACCATTAAATTTTATCCTCATAAATTTGGATATATATTTCTTTTTTGAGATCTTCCACCCATTCGTCAAATAGTTCTTTCTGTTTTTGGTTGGTTAACATCTCTTCTAATTGTTCTTTTATTTCCCAATATTCAAAAGATCGTGGCGGATAAACTTGATTTATCTTGAATATATAAAAGATCTGTTGATTTTCTAAAACCGAAGAAACACTACCTACAGAAAGATTTTCTAAATCAGAAATAAAAAAATGCGGAAATTCCTGACGGGTGAATATTCCCATAATACCTTGGTTGGTGTTAGTGTCTGAATCCTGAGAATACTCCCTGGCTAAATCGCCAAAATTTTCACCGTTAACGAGACGTTCGTGTAGTTCTTCGGTAAATAATCTTTCTCTTGTGACATCTTCTTCTGATTCATTAAACAAAATTAAAATATGACTCGCTTGAATTTCTGTCTCTTTTTTCGCAGTAACTTTAATTATATGGTATCCAAATTGAGTGCGAACAATAGGGGAAATATCTCCCACATCTAGCTTAAAAGCTGCTTCCTCAAACTCTTTCACCATTATTCCACGCCCAAAAAATCCTAAATCTCCACCTTGCGGCGCACTTGGACATTCGGAAAATTCTCTTGCTAAGAGAGCAAAATCTTCGCCAGCTTGCAAACGATTTTGGATTAGGGTTAATTTTGCTTGTATTTCCTGAATTGTAGCTGCGGAAGGACCCGGTATTCTCATGATTACTGCCAATTCATAACTTTCATCTTTTTGGGGCAAGGAATCTTGTACTGTATGATAATAATTAATCAAATCTGGTTCAAAAATTTTGATTTTATTTCTAATTTCCGATTGGATTAAATGATCTCTTAAATATTGTTCCGTAAACATTTCTTCATACATATGACGTAAATCTGATGGCAATAAACCCGCTGCACGTAATTGACGAAAAAATTCTTCTTCCGTAGAGAATTGCGCTTTAACATTGTTAATTTGGGTTTCAACAGCATTTTGAATCCGACGCTCATCCACTTTGATATTCAATTCACGCGCTTTTTGAATAATTAACTTACTATAAATCATATCATTTAATAAATCTCTTTCAGTTATTCGCTCGTCCCAGGCATGCGAACTTTTCATTTGAGCTATTTGCTGTGTAAGATCTGAATACATAATAATCTCACGACCAACCTTGGCGATAATAAAATCACTTTGTTGTTGGGCAAATACTATTGATAAATTCAAAAATAGATAAAGATGAAAGAAAATTCTTTTCATGAAAAACTCCTCTTGGTCAAAAGGTACAATTTCTTTATTTCATACTATTCCTTGTTTAAAATGTACCTCGTCTTTGCGAGCACAGCAAAGCAATCCAGCAAAAATAATATTTCATTTTCAACGAGGAATAGTATCAGGATCGTCAAAAAGTAGTTTCTAAACTCATGTCGGAAATGTTAATAGCTAATAATGACATTTGATACTAAACGCGCTTCTTTTAGTAACCTCTCAAAAACTTCTGCTTGGCGCTCTTGTTTGATTTTTTGTTCTATTTCATGGCGTACATCATAAAAACTACTGTTCGATGTTGCAATCCGGAATTCGTGCCACCGCGCTATTATCCAACCATTATTATAGGGCATTGTTACTTCATAAAACATATTTTTTTCGTTCAAAGCCTTCCACAATAAACTATCTGGACTACTTTTAGTTACTAAATTACTCATAAAACCACCATTACGACCAATAGGCTCTTCTGAATATTGTAAAGCAGCCGGGGTAAAGGTGATTATTTTATCATCGAGCATTTTTTTTACTCTCTTCATTTCGTTTTCGTTACGAAAAAAAATTCTTTGGACTTTATTATACTCTCTTACCTGTTCAACAAATTCTGCTTGTCTTAAGCGATAATAATTATATAACTCTTCATTAGAAATTTCAATTTTATTTATTTCATGGGCGATAAGAGTATTTCCATAAATTTTTTTGCAGGTATTTTCAATTAAGATTTGTAAACTTGGATCATTTTTTATTGTTTCGTCTTGTTGGGCAAATTGTGCTAAAAGTGTTAATTCAATCCATTGGTTGATGATTTTTGTCTGTTCCTCTTTTCCCATTTCCTTCCAGTTTTCCTCTTCATAAATACGATAAATTTTTTCTAGTGTCAAATGTTCATTATTGACAGTTACAATTACAGTCTCTTTAATATTTTCGTTTTTATGACAAGATAACAAAATTAAAAGCAAACTAAGAATGGCTATTGGTAAAATTTTCATCTTCTATTCCCCTAAAATAACAGTTTTATTTATTTAATAATGAATATTTAATAACTAATTGTGGACGATTTTGAACTTCCGTGGCGTCTGGACCGTAGATAGATAAATAAGTAAAGTCTCGACCATTAAAATTATTCCAAAGTACTATCCCATTTCGATTTTCAATATTGCTGGCAGATAAAAAACCTTGTAAATAATTAGTAATATTTATACTTAACTTATTTTCTTGTTCCAGTAATTCTTGTCTAACTGAATTAGATGCACTTTGAGATACATTAACCGACCAAGCATAGCTTTTACCAAATTCAAATTGTGTGGTATCCGCTTCTGTGGGCATGGTTGCTGTAATATAATAATCTCTATCTTTCTTAAACGATACAGATTTCTCTTGATCAATCGTTAATAGTAAATTGGCACTAATGATATTTATTTTTTTTAAATCCCTGTCTGATTGTAAAAGACTATTGTTAAAAACAGAATATGGCAAGGAAATTTGCATATAAATCGACTGAGCTGGAATATTGGCAATTCGCAATTCATTTGCTTTTAGATCATCTTGAGGTATCTGATAAATAAACGTGTCATATGATGTATTTTTAGTTACCTTCAAGGTGTCACCTTTGGTTGATAAATAGTTAAAGCTAATTTTGGGACGATGTTCATGATTATTATTAACTGAATATAGTTCTAGAAGATTATCGGTGATTTTTTCTGTGTAGATAATAAAACCATAATTAGTCTGAAAATTTCCTTCTTGAATCCATTTTTGTACTACGTGAAGATTTTTACCTTTGAGTTCGATTTTTAAACTATCTGCGTGAATAAGACTACAAATATATTCTTCGGTATTTTCTTGGTCGATATTTCCGCCTTCTTGGCTCCAAAAGTTATTAGCTTGATATTTTTCCCAGTTAGCCTCATTCTGGTGAAAAATGACCCCATCTATAGGAGCTATATGCAATTTTAAGGAAGATAATTGGCGTGGATAGAGGTTGCGGATTTTAAAAGATAAATTGGCATGAAATAAAGTATCAACATCTGTACGTTTTGGTAAATCTATCATTCTTACTAAGATCCGAGATTCAGAATTGT
>JGI24702J35022_10001951_pt1 | contig 12713 bp, 10 predicted proteins | sample TergutTh196P4_FD_35022 | JGI IMG/M metagenome (IMG submission 35022)
TTANTGACAGCGACAAAAATTTAACTAAAACAGAACAAAATGACTTGATTTTTTTGGGTTTTTTAGCATTTTTGCATGACGCAACTGCAAGTTGGGTTAACGTTTCCAGACGAGCGAAAGGATGATATAGAGCAGGATGGTAACGGTGATNCCGATGATGCCAAAAAGGGAGATNAGCACGATAGCAGACAGGAAAAGGGTGTAGATAAAAATGTTTTTTTTCCATGCGAAAGAGGTTATTTTCAGNGAGAACATCGGGATTTCGGATACGAGTAAGAGGGATGTGGCTATGGCCGCGATGGAAAGGACGATTAAAAGGGCGCTGGGGGATAACGGGATGGAATGGAGACCGTAACCGGCGTCCGTTAGATGGACTGCCGACGAACAGGCTGCCAGAAGCGAAGACCAAAGAATGGCATGAGCTGGAACGGGAAGGCCTAAAAAAGAGGTTGTCTGGCGGTCGTCGATGTTGAATTTCGCCAAACGTAACGCGGAAAAGACAGGGATGACAAATGCCGCAAGCAGGAACAGATGACAAACCCACGCATCGTTCCAGGATAACCGATCAAGCAATTTATCAATAAAACTGTAAAGCATCATGCCGGGCGCTACGCCGAAACTGATCACATCGGCCAACGAATCAAGTTCTTTGCCGATAGTTGAATAGGATTTTAACAGTCGAGCTGCCAGACCGTCGGAAAAATCGAACAGGGCGGCTATAAAAATAGCGACCATCGCGCCGAAATAATCGCCCGAAAGGCCTAAAACGGAAGCATAGAACCCGCAAGTAAGATTGAAACAGGTCAGCGTGTTAGGAATATAGCGAATGATAGACTTCATGGCTGTTCCGGTTTTTCGTCCTTACAGGTAAATGTGATTTTACCTAAACGGGCAATAGGGGTTTGGTTGCCGGTTACTTTCTGATCCATATCCACTAATATTTCNGAGCCGATGGGAAGGAGGGTGTCTACCCGCGAACCAAATTTGATAAAGCCCATTTGATCGTCGACATGACAATAATCGCCTGCTTTGGCGTATGTGACGATGCGGCGCGCAATGGCGCCTGCAATCTGCCGGGTCAGCACATCGACGCCGTAATCAGTCCTGATAACGATGGTAGAACGTTCGTTTTCCGTACTGCTTTTCGGCAGATAGGCCGCTTTGTAATAGCCTTTCTGATGCGAAACGTGCATGACCGTCCCGTTGACCGGAAACCAGTTGGCATGTACGTTAAAGACGGACATGAAAATAGATACCTGCATACGTTTCCCCTTGAAAAATTCATGGTCGATCACTTCTTCTATCGCAACGACGACGCCGTCGGCAGGCGCTATGACCAATCCTTCGGAATCGTAAGGGAAGCGCCGGAACGGGCTGCGGAAAAAATTAAGTACAATCAGGAATAAAACGGTCGACACGATCAGCACGCCGCCAAATAACCAGATACTGTTCGTATAGTATAGCATTAGATTTACAATAAATAATACTGTAAACATCGACAGCAGCAACCCTGTCCCTTCTCTGTGTACTTTCATTCTTCTGATGCGACGCATACCTCCTTTGGTTTTTTATAATAAATAAGATCGCCTTTGATAAATGTAGCCAATATATTTATTTTTTCGTCGAAGATGACTAAATCGGCGTCTTTTCCAACGTCAATAGAGCCTTTCTGTTTATCTTGTCCGATGATTCGCGCAGGCGTCAGCGTCATCATACGAACCGCTTCGACGAGTGGAACTTCTGCCACTTGTACCATGGTACGCACTAAGCGATCGGTTGTGGCTACGCTACCGGCAAAAGCCGTGCGGTCAGGCAGTTTGGCTACCCCGTCTTCGATGATCACGCGCTGACCGTTTTTCAGGCTGCCAATGACGGATTCTGTGTCGGAAGTGCCGGCGCTACGCATCGAATCCGTACATAAAGCGGTTTTGTCAGGCCCTTTAAATTTATAAACAAATTGTAATAAGGGCTTTGGCAAATGTATGCCGTCGGCTATAATCTCAACCGTCATATCGTCAATCAGATAGGCGGCCTCTACTGCGCCGGCATAACGAAACGCATTTCTGCGGGTTACGGACGACATGGCTGAATACAGGTGGGTAACATGTGTAAAGCCTGCCCGGTAAGCATCCACCACTTCTTCATAAATCGCATTTGAATGGGCAAGCGATGCAAGAATATGGCGGGATTTTAATTCCTGCCCGAATGTCAATGCGCCCTCCAATTCAGGCGCCAGACTCCAGCGTACAATATCGTCGGAAAAATCCAAAATGGACAGATATTCATCCGGCTCCGGATTGCGCAGGTATTGAGGGTCTTGCGCGCCCCGTTGGGCATACGAAAAATAGGGGCCTTCCAAATGCAGACCTAAAAAGGTTGCTCCATTTTTATTCAGCGTTTTGGCTTCCTTATAGACTTCCAATGTACGAAATAATTCCTCATTCGAACTGGCTAACGTAGTGGGTAGTAGCGCAGTAGTCCCATATTTGGCATGTGTTTCGGCAACGCCNAAATAGGCTTCTACCGTATTGTCCATAAAGTCANAGCCTCCTGCTCCGTGCGTATGGATATCGATGAATCCGGNAGAGACATACATGCCGTTGGCGTTGAGGGACAAGTCTTTNTTAGAAGGCTGATAATGGTCTTCTCCGTATTCGGTAATACGTCCGTTTTCGAGCACGATATAACCNTTGCCAATNACTTCGGCAGGAAGAATCAATTTTGCATTGTAAATGATCAACTTGTCAGGCATATTTTTACAATNTTAAATTTTCATTTCCCATCCGGGTTCAAAATCACGGCTCCACAGTTTCATGGCTTCGGGATCATTCAGGATGCGTCCGGTCTTGTCGTCGATGAGCAGTGAACGCCCCATCCGCTGGGAGATGTTCCCTAATTGTACCAATAAGGTACTTTTATGACCGGATACGATGTCAGAATTTAATGCTTCCCCTTTGCGTATGGCGTCAAAGAAATTATTAATATGGATCGCGTCTAAATTATTGGCCGGGTTTGCTGGATTAAGAGGGTCGACCAACTGTTTTGAGTTTTGCTCCTTGAGGAGTTTCTGGTCTGGCCCGTAAAGTTTATATTCATCGTTGCTGGTCAGAAACAGACTGCCTTTGTCGCCATAAAATATACAACCGACCGAAAAATTCTCTACCGGCAACGCGTTACAACTCCTGCCTTCCCATGTCATCGAAAATTTATTCCCAAATTCCAGATTGATGACTTGTGTGTCGGGCGTTTCCCAGTCGTCGTCGCCAAAATAACGTCCGCCGACCGATTGAACCATCGTCGGATAGTCTAAATCCATGCCCCAGCGCAGGAGGTCGACCATGTGGGTGCCGTTGTTCAGCGCTTCGCCCGTTCCCCAATGCCAGAACCAATGCCAATTATAATGAACAACATTATCGCGATAGGCTGTGCGTCGTGCCGGCCCTTGCCATAAATCCCAGTCTAACCAGTCGGGAACGGCGGCTTCTTTTCCGACGCCGATAGGCCCCCGTCCGGCGGCATACCATGACTTGCCGAAATGTACATTGCCGATAATGCCTTCTTTCAAAGCCGCTATCCCTTCCCTGATATTCGGCCAGGAACGCCTTTGATTACCCATCTGAACTACGCGCTTATATTTTTCCGTTGCCTCTATCAGGATTTCTCCTTCGGCAGGGGCGTAGCTGCATGGTTTTTCCAAGTAGACGTCTTTTCCGGCCTTGATGGCCAAAAGTGCAGCCGGCGCATGCCAATGGTCGGGAGTGGCAACGACAACGGCATCTACCTCCTTGGATTCAAGCATTTTACGCAAGTCTTTTTCTCCTTTAGGCCGGTAACCGGCGACTTTTTCTACCGCTTCTATACATTTAGCAATGGCGCGCGAATCGACATCACAGATGTATGTTATTTCGCATCTGTCCTGTTTGGCAAAATTCGTCGCCAAGGCAGTACCCCTGGAGTTGACGCCGATGACGCCCACTCTTATTTTATCGTTAGCGCCTATGATATTTGCATAACTTTTCGCGCTTATTTCGGGAATAATCCCCCCAGCCATCGAAACGGAGGCCGTTCCAATCACTGCTTGTTTTAAAAAATCACGTCTTGTAGGCATAGTATTAAAATTATTAGTAATGAATGATACGTTTTAACGCACAAAGATAAAATAAAATTTTGAAAAAACAAGCATTATCAACAAATCAATCAGGTAATCAAATTTGTTCCCGTCATTTCTGCAGGTTGCTTTATGCCCATGATATGCAGGATAGAAGGGGCGACATCGGCTAAAATGCCGTTTTTGACACGGGCAGACGGGTTAGCGGTAATATAGACGAAGGGTACCGGATTGAGCGAATGGGCTGTGTTCGGCGTGCCGTCTGGGTTCAATGCAAAGTCCGCATTACCGTGATCGGCAATGATAATCATTTCATAATCATTGGCTTTCGCTGCCTCAACGGTGTCCCGAATGCAGGCATCGACGGCTATAACCGCTTTCTCGATGGCTTCATAAACGCCGGTATGACCTACCATGTCGCCGTTTGCAAAGTTGCAGACGATGAAGTCGTACTTCTTCGTGGCGATAGCGGCGACTAATTCGTCTTTGACCTCGTAAGCGCTCATTTCGGGTTTTAAATCGTAAGTGGCTACTTTCGGAGAGGGTACTAAGATACGGTCTTCGCCTTCAAACGGCGCTTCGCGTCCACCATTGAAGAAGAACGTCACATGTGCATATTTTTCCGTTTCTGCGATATGCAGTTGTTTTTGTGATTTGGATGCAAGGTACTCGCCGAGCGTATTATCTACATTGTCCTTGTCGAAGAGGATATATAACCCCTGAAAAGTGGCATCGTATGGCGTCATGGTGAAATATTGCAGACAGGGTATGGTCGTCATTCCCGCTTCGGGCATGTCCCGCTGGGTCAGTACGATGGTCAGCTCTTTAGCGCGGTCGTTGCGGAAGTTAAAGAAGATAACGACATCGCCTTCTTCAATGACCGCAACGGGTTGACCGTCTTCTACATGCACAATCGGTCTTATAAATTCGTCCGTCACATTGTCGGCGTATGATTCAAGCATGGCTTTGACCATATCTTCCGCCTCTCGGCCGATGCCATCCACTAACAAGTCGTAGGCCTCTTTTATGCGTTCCCAGCGTTTGTCGCGGTCCATGGCATAGTAGCGTCCGATGATGGAAGCTATTTTCCCGCCCGTTATTTTCAGATGATTTTCAAGCTGTTCGATAAAAGTGACGCCGCTTTTCGGGTCGGTATCGCGTCCGTCCATGAAGCAATGTACGTATGATTTAGAGATCCCGTAAGTCCGGGAAATCTCGGTCAATTTAAACAGATGGTCTAACGAACTGTGAACGCCTCCATCGGAAACAAGTCCGAGGAAATGTATCTGTTTATCATTGTTTTTGGCATATTTGTAGGCGCGTTTGATGTCCGGATTTTCCAGAATGGAATGGTCGCGGCAGGCTTTATTGATCTTCACTAAATCCTGATATACCACCCTTCCGGCGCCAATATTTAAATGCCCTACTTCCGAGTTGCCCATTTGTCCGTCGGGCAGACCCACATTTTCGCCCGAGGCCAGAAGCTGTGAGTTCGGATACGTCTGCAACAGATAATCCCAGTACGGCGTAGGTGTGTTATAAATCACATCGCCTTTGTTCCTGTCTCCAATGCCCCAACCGTCGCAAATGATTAGAATAGTTTTTTTATCCATGTTGTAATTCAATTATTTACGTGTTTTTAAATAAGGCAACCCTCGTTGGAGGGTTGCCCTATTTATAAAAACCCGATGTTTTCGACTCTCTGCCGTTTATTCGTCTGAGGGTGAGATCAGTTTATATCCCTTCCCATGAATATTGATGATCTCGATATTCGGGTCGTCTCTCAATAATTTACGCAGTTTCGTGATGTATACATCCATACTGCGTGCATTGAAATAATTATCGTCTACCCAGATAGTTTTCAATGCGTAGTTGCGTTCGAGCACTTCGTTCACATGAGCGCAAAGCAGGCTGAGCAACTCACATTCCTTCGTGGTCAGTTTCGTTACCTTGTCACGAATGGAGAGTGTTTGTTTCTGCGTGTCGAAGTGAAGTTTCCAAGTTTATAGAACGGTACGTCTTTCAACTTTTTCCCTTTCACACGGCGTAGAATTGCTTCGATCCTGAGTAACAGCTCTTCCATGCTGAANGGTTTGGTCAGATAATCGTCAGCGCCGATTTTGAAACCTTCTAAGATATCTTCCTTCATGGTTTTAGCCGTCAGGAAAATGACAGGTATATCCGGATTGATGGAACGGATTTCCTGTGCCAGCGTGAAGCCGTCTTTTTTAGGCATCATCACATCTAATACGCACAAGTCGTATTTTTCTTTTAAAAACCCTTTGTAGCCTGCCTCTCCGTCAGAGAAAAGGTCTGTGGCATACCCTTTTGCTTGTAAGTACTCTCTTAAAAGCATTCCTAAATTCTCATCATCTTCGCAAAAGAAGATTTTCATTTGTTCGTCCATAACTTTTAATTTTTAAATTTTAATAATAGGTAAAGTAATAATAAATGTTGTTCCTATGTTTCCAATGCCGTTTTCGGCACGAATCGATCCTTTATGGTCTTCCGCTACCTTGCGCACGTATGCTAATCCGAGGCCAAAGCCTTTGACATTATGCACATTACCGGTCGGTATACGGTAAAAACGGTCAAATATTTTCCGCAGATTATCTTTTTTGATGCCTATCCCGTTGTCTTCCATTGAGATGATGATCTTGTCGCCTTCGTTGCGTGTGCGCGTCATCAGACGTAGCGTTACNTGCTCGCGACGGTATTTCACGGCATTGTCCATCAGATTGAAAAGCATATTGGTGATGTGCATTTCGTCGCCCATGATTGTGGAATCTTCAGCCCGTAAATCAATGTCTATGATNCCGCCTGATTTTTCGACCTTGATGGCAAAGGTGTTGGCGACGTTAGCTATCAAGTCGTTGACGTCTATCTCTTTCAGTTTCAGGCTCGCTTTTTGGTCTTCAAATAAGGACATCTGAAGCACTTTTTCGACTAAAAAGCCTAACCGTTTGGTCTCATCGTTGATAACGGTGGATATATGGCGGAAGACTTCCGGACTTTTCGATATGTCGGAATCTCTCATCATTTGAGCGGCTATCGAGATGGTTGATACGGGTGTTTTCAGCTCGTGTGTCATGTTGTTGACAAAATCGTTCTTCATCTCCGATAATTTCTTCTGACGCAGAATCGTGAAGATGGTAATGGTGAATGTAAGCAGTACGATCAATAACAAGACCATGGAGGGCACAATAAACGAGACCGATTCCCATATATAGTCCTTCTTCGTGGGGAAATAGACTTTGATGTAGTTCAGTTTCGACGGCGGGTCGTTAGGGAACAACACCTGCGTAATGATGTCGGAACTTTTCGGCGGTTTGGATAAAGGGGCATTTTGATAGACGACTTGTTCGTTGTTGTTGACAATCATCAGTACAAACGGCATAATCAACCCGTTATACACGAACTCATCGTTAATTCTGTTTTGAAGCGATATGAAACTTCTGACCCGTTCTTCTAACGGTTTTAGATGGGCTTCATTCTCAAAAGCGTATAATGCTTCATTGTAAAGCGCATGATTTCGAAACCTTCGCTCTGTCGCGGCTTTCTGCTGCTCTTCGGATGCTTCTATAATATTTGACTTCGTCAGGGGAGTAGTTGGACTTTGGGGTCTTTTTATCAGAGCGCTATCGCGTTTTATGATGTCTAACTGAAACTGCTGTTCTGACCGTATCGAAACTACCGTCGAGTCCTGATATCCTATTTGCTGTTTCTGGTAGCCCTGTATGGATTGATTGATGATTTGCGTTGTACCCGTTGGAAAACTGTATGGAAACAATGGATTGTAAAGGCTTGATAGAGAGTATTCCATCATATAATAATTGATGGCTTCTTCCCGCTCTAATAAACGGGATACATTTTCAAGGCAGCGCCTGGCTGTCAAATTGAATATCTCATTGCTCTTCTGGGATATGACAGCAATATAATGGACCTGCAAAATTAGCAGGCCGATAAATGCTACGGCCATTACGCCGGCGAGCGCCCATATCATTGACTTTTTCATATCTAAAAAATCGCTTGCGTTTGTTCTTACAAAGAACGAAACTTTTGACTTAATATTCACACAAAAAAGGTAAAAAAATAGCCCCTTAAAAGTTAAATAATATAAAATCAACTAAGCGAAATTTCCAATATTTCCGGCATTTTTAAGCGTAAAATGATTATATTTAAATAGTTAGCGTATTTTTAAAATGTATACATAACATAAATTAACGAAAATAATGCTTCATTCTGACACCACTTTTTGCAGTGCAATCCACCGACGGGCATTCACAAAAGCTTCTATCCATGGGGTCACTTCGTCATCCTTATGCTCCTGCGGGTAATAACCGCACTGCCAGGGGAAAATAGACCGTTCGGGATGAGGCATCATGGCAATATGACGACCATCGGCAGAACATACGCCCGCCGTAGCCCACTGTGAACCGTTAGGATTGGCAGGATATTCTTCGCGGTTGTATTTCGCAATGATGTGATAACGCTTTTCGTCATACGGAAAGACGAATTTGCCGGCGCCATGCCCTATCCATGCGCCTAACTTGGCGCCGCTAAGCGAACCGAACATGATGGAATGATTTTTGGGAATGACTAACGTGAGGAAATTGGATTCAAATTTGTTCGACTCATTCAGAGCCATCTTATATTTCTGCTCATGTTCGGGGTATAACAATTCCAATTCCGTCATGACCTGACACCCGTTACATATCCCTATACTCAGCGTATCGGAGCGTTTAAAATAACGCTCAATGGTTGTTTTCGCCTTTTCATTATATAATATACCGGCTGCCCAACCTTTGGCCGAACCTAAAACGTCGGCATGGGAGAACCCGCCGCAGAACACGATGAGGTTGACATCATCCAAGGTCTCGCGTCCGGTAACAAGGTCGGTCATGTGTACATCCTTGACGTCAAATCCGGCCAAGTAAAGGGTATAGGCCGTTTCACGCTCGCATTGAGAGCCGTTTTCGCGGATGACGGCGGCTGTAATACAGCTTTTTTGACGACGGGAAGCCGTCAGTCCGTATGATTTCAGCGTTCCCTTGAAGTTTTTGGGGAATTTATATTCTAAGGGTTGAACCTTGTAATTTTCAAAGCGGTGGCCTGCCGCTTCAGCGCTGCATTGACGCATGTCGAACAAATACGACGTTTTATACCATACATCGCGCAGATAGTCGATCCCGAAATGATACGAAGCGCCGTCTTTCGTAACTAAGATATGCCGCTCGACGACCGGTTTGGCAATGCAGGCAAAACCGATACCGGCCTTCTTCATCAGTCTCTCGAAGGCTTTCGTTTCTTTGACCTGTACGATTATGCCCGGATTTTCAGCAAATAAGAGTTTGACCAAGTCTTTTTCCGGCAACTCGTCCAAGTTGACATCCAATCCACCTTCTACATTCGCGAAACACATTTCTAAAAGCGTCGTTATCATCCCTCCTTCGGAAATATCGTGACCGGCAAGTATTAATTCCTGCTCAATAGCCTCCTGAACGGCATTAAAAGCGGCGCAGAAATAAGCGGCATCTTTGACGGTCGGCGCTTCATGCCCGATTTTGCATAGAGCCTGTGCGAAAGCCGAACCGCCGAGCTTCATCTCCTCGCATGAGAAGTCTATATAATATATGTATGATTTTTTGTCGGCTGTCAATACCGGCGAAACGATTTTACGGACGTCGCTTACCTCGCCTGAAGCCGTAATAATAACGGTACCGGGTGAGAATACTTTGTCGTCACCGTATTTTTGGGTCATCGAGAGCGAATCTTTTCCGGTCGGGATATTGATGCCTGTCGCGCAGGCGAAATCGGAAGCGGCTTTGACCGCTTTGTATAAACGGGCATCTTCGCCTTCGTTCCGGCAGGGCCACATCCAGTTGGCGCTCAACGAGATGCTTTTGATATGGTCGGTCAACGGGGCAAAAACGATGTTTGTCAAAGCTTCGGCAATGGCCATGACAGAGCCGGCAGCGGGGTCTATCATCGCTACTTGCGGCGCATGGCCGATGGAAGTCGCTACGCCGGCTTTGCCTTTGTAATCGATAGCGGCGGCGCCCAAGTCGCTTAACGGCAATTGAAGCTTTCCGACGCATTGCTGGCGGGCTATTTTCCCGGAAACCGAACGGTCTACCTTATTAGTCAGCCAGTCTTTACAGGCTATGGATTCTAATTGCAGTACCGATTCNACNTAGCTCTGTATTTCGGATACCGTGTATTCGACNGGCGTATATGTTTCATGAATGGTTTTGTCGTCCATGACGGTACGCGGCGGTTTTCCGAACATATATTCCAATTTCATGTCAATCGGTTTGACCCCGTCTTTCTGCTCGAAAACCAATTTTTTGTCGTTTGTCGTTTCGCCGACGACATACATCGGCGATTGCTCGCGCTCGGCGATGCGACGTATGTCTTCCAAGTCTTTTTCCTTGACTATCAGACCCATCCGCTCCTGACTTTCGTTTCCGATAATTTCTTTGGCCGATAGGGTAGGGTCGCCGATAGGCAGTTGGGACATGTCGATATGTCCTCCCGTGGCTTCTACAAGTTCGGATATGCAGTTTAAATGGCCGCCTGCCCCGTGGTCGTGGATCGAAATAATGGGGTTTTTGTTCGATTCGGCAAGTGTGCGTATGACGTTTGATGAACGTTTTTGCATTTCGGGATTCGAGCGCTGGATAGCGTTCAACTCAATTCCGCTGGCGTATTGACCGGTATTGACCGACGAAACGGCGCCGCCGCCCATCCCGATACGGTAATTGTCGCCTCCCAGCACAATGATTTTTTCATTTGGCTGGGGTATGCCTTTTAGCGCGTCGCGTTTGTTGGCAAATCCGATGCCGCCGGCCATCATGATTACTTTGTCGTAACCGAATTTCTTGTCGTTTTCGGTATGTTCAAACGTGAGCAGCGAACCGCAGATGAGCGGCTGTCCGTAATGATTGCCGAAAGTGGATGCGCCGTTAGAGGCTTTGATAAGGATTTGTTCCGGCGTCTGATAGAGCCATTGGCGCGGCTCTAAGACCTTTTCCCATGGACGACCTTCTTCCAGACGCGGGTACGAAGTCATATAAACGGCTACACCTGCAATGGGTAAGGACGATTTGCCGCCGCCGAGGCGGTCGCGTATCTCGCCACCGCTTCCGGTAGCGCCTCCATTATAGGGTTCTACGGTTGTCGGGAAATTATGTGTTTCCGCTTTCAGAGATAAAACGGTATTGATTTTTTTTGTCGCGTAAAAATCCGGTTTATCGCCCGATAAGGGTGCAAACTGCTCCATGGGAGGCCCTTCATTGAACGATACGTTATCCGTATAAGCCGATACTAATTTGTTCGGATTGACAGCCGATGTCTTTTTGATGAGGGCGAAAAGCGAACTTTCCATCTCTTTCCCGTCGATGACAAACGTCCCCCGGAAGATTTTATGACGGCAATGTTCGGAATTGACTTGCGAAAACCCGAACACTTCGCTGTCAGTCAGTTGGCGTTCAGTTTCTGGCTGACCTCGTTGAGGTATTCCACTTCGTCGTCGCTTAATGCAAGTCCCTCATCGATATTGTATTGAGCAATATCATCGATGTACAAAATAGGGTCTGCTTTTTTGTCGATGGTAAAAATCTGCTGGTCTAACCCGTTGTAAATACGCTGCAGCAAATGGTCGCGTTTGGCCTTGTCCGAATCAACGCAGAAAAACTCTTCGATGCGGGAAATACCCTTAATACCCATATTCTGTGTGATTTCGACNGCCGTNGTACTCCATGGCGAAATCATTTCGCGCCGGGGTCCCGACAAACCACCCTGTTAAAGANTTCGATTCGGCAGGNTGCGCGCCGCTAAATAACCATACTAATTTTTCNGTATCGGTCGCATTGAATAAATGTGCTGTTTCGACCGCCAGCACTGTGTTTTGAGAAGATTGAAAAAAGATAATCATATAAAAAACGGTTANTGATCGTGTTAAAAAATCGCTGCAAAGATAGTGGAAANNTNGGAATATTTGCAAAAAAACGGATTAAATCGTACCTTTGCNCGATTTTTTTTACGTTTGAATGGATGTNCGAAATAGAATATGATACTTGAGTTATTTTTTACGGGAATCATTATCGGCGTGTTAGTATCGTCCCCGATGGGGCCAATCGGCATGTTATGCATTCAGCGCACCCTGTCGAAAGGGCAACTATCCGGTTTTGTCTCCGGGCTGGGCGCCGCTCTTTCCGATTTGATTCATGCTCTGATTACCGGTTTGTTTATGGGTCTTGTCGTCAATTTTGTCGAGGCGCATAGAGGCCCGTTACAGATTTTCGGAAGCATTGTTTTGGCTATCTTCGGGTTCTATCTGTTCAGAAGTAACCCCGTAAAAAATCTTCAACCTAATCAGGAAGTCAAACAGACCCTGCTGCAAGACTTTATCACGGCTTTCCTGCTGACATTCAGCAATGTACTGATCATTTTCTTCTATATCGGNTTATATGCCCGCTTCGGATTCGTTCTCCCGGAACANTCCTGGAAAACGACGGTTACCGGATTTCTGGGTATTTTGATTGGCGCCATTGCATGGTGGTTATTTATTACATTTATCGTATCTTTGTTGCGCCGTTGGTTT
>JGI24702J35022_10001952_pt1 | contig 12711 bp, 12 predicted proteins | sample TergutTh196P4_FD_35022 | JGI IMG/M metagenome (IMG submission 35022)
AGAGACGGGGCGCGCCCCGTCTCATTGTCAGATGTTGTTATATTCGATTGAGACGGGGCACGCCCCGTCTCTACAAGGTCAATATTGAATATACGCAGGTTTGCCATAGCCTGTTCAAATTCCTGAAGAGAAATAGTCGCCATGCTTTGAGCCTCTTCCAAATCCCTTTGCGAGGTTACGCCATTGGCCGCCAACTCCTTTTGACGGTCGAAATTTCGCTTAGCTACTTCGTTGGCCGATTGTGCGGCAAAGAACACTTTCACAGCCTCATAAAACTCCGACGAACTCATTTCGAAAACCGGCGAACCGGCGCCAACCTTTTGCCCCAAAGAAACAAATGTTTGAATGATTCGACCGGCAAAAGGAGGCGTTATTTCCGCTAATTGACCGGCAACCGGACGAACGGTGCCGACAGTCCTAAACTCTGCCGAAAAATCCTGTAATAAAGCCTTTTGAATGATTATTTGATCCCAAATGGGTGTGTTTTCCCGGATAGTTATCGTATCACCCGCCCAAATCATATCCGTAGAGACAGGGCTTGCCCCGTCTTTACCTGTGTTATTCCCACAAGCCATTAAAAATAAAACGCCTACAAGCGTGCAAATATATTTGTACATAAATTATTTCGATGATTATATGATTAAACCTTAAAATTCCATGTTGTAGAGACGGGGCGTGCCGCGTCTCAATGGCGTGCCCTTGAATGGCGTGCCCTATCTGAAATTTTCGCGCAAAGACGGGGCGTGCCCCGTCTCTACAATTACGTAACTATATAATCAACCGGAGGCGCCCGTAGCGAGAGGTTTTGAAAATAGATGGAGGTTATCCAGTGTGTGGTTTCGACGAAATTATGCTGATTCAGTTGGAATTGCAGCGGGCTTGGAAGCAGCAGGAATGAAAAAACAACAGACTCAAAATGTGAGATTTGCGCAATCAGTGTGATGTGACATGTGGTATGTTCTCCACTTTTTGTGTTGTGGTGGGAATTGGCATGAATATGGGAGTGGATAATCGTGGCGCCGCTGATAATGTGTGTATGCGAAAACAGAATCGTACTTGCGTAGTAACTTATAAAAATCACCACGAGCAAAAATGATATGACTTTCTTTCGTATCATGGCAGCAAATTTACATGATATTTTTGAGATTACCACACAGACACATAAAAATGTTAGGAATTTATAGGAGAAAGATAAATGAAATTTCCCGTCTATTCGGATTTGCAATCCGAATGTCTTGAATATAAGGATTTTCAATCCGCAACAAACATTCCATATATTTTTCGCATTACAAATGCGCATACTAACGCTTGCTTAATTGCAAATTAAGCAAAACTTTCCCTAAAATGATTGCGAAAATCAAAGAAGATTCCTGTTTTTTGCTTGTTTTGAATAAAAATTTGTAATTTTGTCAGTCGAAACTGAAAGAATTACAGGTATTGATGATGACTGCAAAAGAAATATTACAAGTCAAACAGCGTTTTGAGATCATCGGAAGTGATGAGCGATTAAACCGCGCCATTGATGTTGCGCTTCAGGTAGCGCCAACTGATTTATCTGTCTTGATATCAGGTGAAAGCGGAGTAGGGAAAGAGATTTTCCCGCAGATAATTCATCAGAATAGTCCCCGCAAACACAGGCAATATATTGCGGTCAACTGCGGCGCTATTCCCGAAGGAACGATTGATTCTGAGTTGTTTGGCCACCTGAAAGGATCATTCACGGGCGCATTGGACGACAGAAAAGGCTATTTTGAGGTAGCAGATGGCGGAACAATCTTTTTAGATGAGGTTGGGGAGTTGCCTTCACCTACACAGGCGCGATTACTGCGCGTATTGGAAAGCGGCGAATTTATCAAAGTCGGTTCGTCGAAAGTGCAGAAAACAAATGTACGTGTGGTGGCTGCGACCAATTTAAACTTAGCTGAAGCCATTCAATTCCAGAAATTCAGGCAAGACCTTTATTACCGCTTAAATACGGTGCCTATCCTGATTCCACCGTTACGCGAACGTCCCGATGAAGATATATTGCTTTTGTTCAGGAAGTTTGCAAGCGACTGCGCCGAAAAATATCAAATGCCGGCCATCAGCCTCGAAGAAGATGCACGTCAATTGTTACTCAATTATCGTTGGCCGGGAAATATCCGCGAACTGAAAAATCTGACCGAAAGGATGTCGGTGATTGAACGCGAAAGATCGCTCACAGCCAGCGAATTGCGTATGTATCTTCCCAATTTGGATATGGAAAAACTTCCTGCGCTTATCAACCATGAGCAAAACCAGAAAGTCTTTCATAATGAGCGCGAAATCCTTTATCAGGTGCTGTTCGACATGAAAAAAGATGTAAACGATTTGAAGAAACTCGTGCACGATATTATGAGCGGTAACATCCAAATGTCTTCCGAAAACAGCGATGTATATACGCATCCTATCCACTCAGTGCCGCCTATTCAGGAAATAGAAGCTGTCGAGGAATCATTAGCACTCAATGATGTAGAAAAAGAAATGATACGCAGGGCGTTGGAAAAACATAACGGACGCAGGAAAAATGCAGCAACTGATTTAAAAATATCGGAACGTACGCTCTACCGGAAAATTAAAGAATATGATTTGGAATAAAAACTATAGTTATATTATTGTTGGGTGGTTGCTGGTAACAGGACTTGTTTCCTGCAGTATTTCCTATAGTTTCGTCGGAGGAACGATGGATTATTCCAAGGTGAAATCTATCTCTATCAAGGATTTCCCGAATATGGCGACTCGTGTATACGCTCCTTTGGCCCAGCAATTCACCGAACAGTTGAGGGAAAAATACATTCGCCAAACCCGTTTGGAAGTGATCCGTGAAAACGGGATGATGGATCTGGAGGGTGAAATCACTGCGTATGAGTTGACTCCATTAGCCGTAAGGGAAGATATGTTTGCCTCGCAAACCCGTCTGACAGTTACTGTTCGGGTGCGTTTCACGAATCAGGTAACCCCTGAAGATGATTTTGAACAGAGTTTTTCAGCCTATCAGGAGTTTGATAGCTCCAATATATTAGATGCTGTTGAAGGCGACCTTTGTACTTTGATAATTAAAGAGATAATCGATCAAATATATAATGCCACCGTGGCTAAATGGTAAACTATGACCTGCACAGAACTCTATCAATTGATGGCCAATCCGGCGCTGCTGTCCACGAAGACATTGCCGGATTTAAGACAAATTGTCAATGATTTTCCTTATTTTCATGCCGCACGTATGCTTTATTTGAAAAATTTAGCAATGACAGAAGACATCCGTATGCCAATGGAAATGAAAAAAATGGCCGTTCACGTTCCCGACCGGATGAAACTGTATCAACTGATCGAACAGAAACAGCCCATCCCACCTGTTGATCACCAAACAGGTCAATTCGATCTCGATTCAACATATACAACTTCAGTCGATTACACCCAATTTCTAATGAACGAAAATCAAAGATCGGAAGAATCTACCCCCAAACTTCAGCATCAGGAACTGATTGACTCGTTTATTCAAAATGAAAAATCGCGCTCACAAAGTCGAAAAACGATAAAATCAATAGATTCAGATAATGATTCCGATTATTTAATGAAGGGACCCGACAATCAGGAAAAATCGTTAGATAATATGTATTTTACTGAAACTCTGGCATATATATACATCAAACAAAAGCGATATGATAAGGCTTTGGAAATTATTAAAAATTTAAGTTTGAAATATCCAAAAAAAAATATTTACTTTGCAGACCAAATTCGATATCTCGAAAAATTGATTATTCATACTAAAAAATAAAAAAGGAATGTATATTTTTATTTCTCTCTTGATTCTGATAGCATCTGTGTTGCTAATTTTGATTGTTTTGGTTCAAAACTCGAAAGGAGGAGGTTTGGCTTCCGGTTTCTCTTCTTCCAATCAAATCATGGGTGTCCGTAAGACAACCGATTTCTTAGATAAAGCTACATGGGGTTTGGCGGGGACTGTTATTGTATTATGTATCCTCATCACCAAATTCATCCCTCATCAGTCAACTAACGTTCAGCAGCAATCCGAAATGCAGCAGCAAATCAATGATGCGGTAATGGTCGACCCGAATATCATTGCCCCGGACTTTGGCACAGCCCTGCCTGAAGAATAAGGTTCAATCCGAACTGTTAGCTCAGTTGGTTCAGAGCACTGCCTTGACAGGGCAGGGGTCGCCGGTTCAAGTCCGGCACAGTTCACTTTGTTGGTTTTACTAAGGGCATTTGAGACCGCCTCATGCAATCGTTTAATAAATAATCTATGCGTACATCTACTGTACTTCAATACCTGTACTTGCAAAAGCCGGTGAGTTCCATTATTCTTATCTGTCTCTTGGCTGTATTGCCATGGATTGCGCTGGGCGACTTTTCAACAAAAGGCGAACCGAGGGAAGCCGCAGTTGCTGTATCCATGCTGGAAACAGGCGACTGGATACTGCCGAAAGTCTATGCCAACGAATTTGCCTATAAACCTCCCATGATGCATTGGCTAATTGCTATCTTTTCACTGCCCGAAGGACATGTTTCGGAATTTACGGCACGCCTTCCTTCGGCGCTTGCATATTGCATCATGATGGTTTTCGTTTTAATCCTGTTTGGGCGAAAGACACGCTTCCAGGAAGCCTTTATCGCAACTTTACTGTTGCTGACCTGTTTTGAGATTCATCGGGCAGGCATAACATCACGCGTAGATATGTTATTAACTTGCTTCATCGTCGTCGGGCTAATCCAATTATTCAGATGGGAAGATAAATTGGAATTAAAAGGATTGCCTGTAATTATACCGTTGATATTAAGCGGTGCAGCGCTAACAAAAGGGCCTGTAGGAATTGTCCTTCCCTTGTTTGTTTTTGGCGTATACCTGTTGATGCTTCGAAAGTACAGTTGGTTGAAAATCATCAAATCAGTTGTATATATTGGCGTTGCTTCCTGCTTTATCCCTCTGTTGTGGTATATTGAAGCATGGCTTCAAGGAGGAGATGATTTCTTAAATGTCATGTTAGCCGAAAATTTCGGTCGTTTCTTTCATTTGGGTGATGGAAATATCGCGTATGATTTAGGACACGAAAACGGAGCCTGGTATAATCTGGTGACATTGGTTGCCGGATTTATCCCATGGACCTTGCTCCTGCTGTTCTCTCTGTTCGGACTGAAAATCCATAAACCTGACATCCCATTTAAACAATGGCTCAACAAAGTATGGCATAACATTTTAGCCTTAGATAAAATCAAACTTTTCAGTTTAGTCGCTGCTGTCTGTATTGTTTTTTTCTATTCGATACCGAGTAGTAAACGCAGTGTCTACCTGATGCCTGCATATCCATTCATATCGTTGTTTTTGGCTCAATATTTTATTTACATAGCAGAATACAGAAATCGCATATTCCGTTTGTTTGCAGGCACATTACTTTCGATAGTTGCTATCGTTATCGTTGTGATTGTAATCAACCTGACGGGAATGATAGATTTGAACGGGCTGATAACCGGATATTTCACCAACCAATCGACACTCGAAACGATTGATGCTGTTTTCCGGTCTTTATCACCGGGGATCACACAAATAATCATCTACCTGGTGTTATTCGGAGCCGCCTCTACGTTGTATTACCAGTTAAGAAAGAAAATTAATATAAAAATACTGTACGCATCCATTTTATTGATGTTTGCGGTGCATCTCTTTATCGATGGCGTGATTATGCGCGGGATACACAATGAGACATCTGCAAGACTCTTTGTCAGGGAAATTCAACAAGACTATCCGCTTGACAAAACCAATGTGTTTGTAATGAACGACCTGCGCAATTACGCGAATTTATATGGCATGAATTTTTATATGGGCAATTGTTTTCTTGATTTTGAAACCGAGCAGCCTGCAAGCGGATTTTTCTTATCCACAACCAAGGACTTTCCTGTTATTCAACAACATTTTCAAGGGAATTATACATTCACCCCACTGCGTACATCAGGTAAAATCATAGGCGATGTGCGCAGTAAAGTCGTTTTCAGCCGATTCGTACGTGATTAGGGTGTATGATATCCGATCTTGGGTATATATTCAAAAGTGTCTTTCTCGAAAAGCCTGTCAACAGCCTCTTGCGGGGTGTCCGCTACTTTCCATAACAACGCATGTTGCGGGTGGATAAAATGTTCGGCTACCGAATGACTGATCATGGTCAGCAAAGAGTCATAATACCTGTTGGTATTCAGGATGATAATCGGTTTTGGGTATAAGCCCAATTGTTTCCAGGTGATAATTTCCATCAACTCTTCCATGGTACCATAACCTCCGGGCAATGCAATGGCGGCATCTGCCAGATTAGCCATCTGTTGCTTGCGTTCGTGCATGGTTTCCACTTCGATAATTTCCGTCAATGATGTATATCCCCATCCGTTGGCTACCATAAAGCGGGGAATAACCCCTGTAACAGTACCGCCTGCACCCAACGTGGCATCAGATACGGCGCGCATCAATCCGATTGAACCGGCGCCGTTGATCACTTTCAAACGCCTCTTTCCCAACAACATCCCCAACTGAGCCGCCGCCTCTGTATACACAGGAGTTATTCGCGTGCTCGAAGCACAATATACACAAACCGATTGTATCATAAACATTGAATTTTGAATTCTACCGAGCGTAAATCCCTGACGGGATTATTGAATTTTTATTTTTGTATTCTACCGAGCGTAAATCCCTGACGGGATTATGGAATTTTTTATTTTTGTATTCTACCGAGCGTAAATCCCTAACGGGATTATGGAATTTTTAAATCTTTAAATTTTTAAATTATTAAATTATTTATTCTTGAACCTCAAAATTGCTAAAGCAATTTTTCATACGCCACCCTCGAATCTCCATCCAACAGCACGATACGTCCGCAATACGTAAAACCATTTTTCTCTAAAGTTTTTCGCATGGGGATATTATCTTTGTGTGTATCAATCTTTATACTCGGTATATTCGCCTGAACAGCCATTTTTTCTATTTCCTGCAGTATAGTGGAAGCAATGCCCTTCATCCGGTAACGAATATCCACCGCTACGCGGTGAACTACCAGAAATTCACCTCGACTCAACCATTCACCTTCATAAATCTGCTCGTAAGTAGGTTCTTCGTTGAAAATAATGGTCGCTGTAGCTATTACGTTGTCATGTTCCGTCAAAACAAATGTGTTTCCCTTGGCAATATCATTCCGGATAACATCGATATTCGGATAATTGTTTTGCCATTGATTGACACCCAGCGCTTTGAGAGAAGCCTGTCCCTGTGAAAAAATCTCCTGCATCTTGGGAATGTCCTCTGAAATTGCTTTACGTAAACCCATATTTTCTGTTTTTTTTAATCAATATTGTGTCAAAGATAAACTTTTCTTGAATAAAATACATATTTTTGTGAACAAAATTCAAATACAATGTGCACATGAAACAATTTCTAAAAATGATGTTTGCCGCAACCTTGGGCGTTTTCATTGCATTTTTGCTGATTGCTTTGATAGGTTTTTCTTTTGTTGTGGTATTGCTTATTGGCTATAAATCAGAATCAAAGATTTCTTATACACCAAGATACGATGAGAGTGTTTTTAAAATGTCTCTCAACGGATTTGTAGTTGAAGAAGTCACAGATAATCCGTTAACTTTGTTTATGGGCGGAAATACGACCTTGTCGTTAAAAGATATGCTGGCTTCCATTCAAAATGCAAAAGAGCAACAAGCCATCAAGGGCATTTATTTGGATATGGGACTATTTTTCACAGGCACATCCAATGTTGATGCCATTCGAAGGGAATTGATTGACTTTAAGAGAAGTGGCAAATTTATTGTCGCTTATGCCGATAATTATACGCAGTCAGGCTATTATTTGGCGTCTGTAGCTGATGAGGTCTACCTTAACCCGTTAGGCTCATTAGCCATCACAGGCCTTTCGTCCGAAACGATGTTTTATAAAGGCCTTTTAGAAAAAATCGGCATTGAGATGATGGTGTTCAAGGTTGGCAAATACAAAGGCGCTGTCGAACCCTTTCTTGGAGATCAATTAAGCGATGAAAACAGGGAACAGATTACGGCATACCAACAAGGCATTTGGAATAATATCGTCAAAGGTATATCGAGAAGTCGTAGAATGGAAGCATCGGACGTCAATCACTTTGCTGATGAAGGGTTGTTTATGGCTGACGCTTCGGCAGCTATCGAATGTGGCTTGATCGATGCATTGAAATACAGGAGTGAAGCGGAAAGTATGGTGATGGAAAAAGCCGGACAGACAGGCAAATCACTCCAAACGATAGGTTTGGCAAAAATGAAGAGAGCCAAAAAGTCTGAACGCGAATATCATAATAAGATAGCTGTGCTTTTTGCTGAAGGAGAAATATCAAGTCTGCCTTCGACATACACACCTTCAGGTATTACGGAGAAATTAGCCGATGAACTGCGCAAACTGAAGGATGACGCAACAATAAAAGCAGTCGTGCTGCGCATCAATTCGCCGGGAGGTAGTGCGTATGTCTCGGAACAGATTTGGAAACAGGTGGTAGAATTGAAGAAAAAGAAACCGATAGTCGTTTCCATGGGTAATGTGGCTGCTTCGGGAGGTTATTATATTTCATGCGGCGCGAGTAAAATTGTCGCGGAAGAAAATACGTTGACCGGTTCGATAGGTATTTTCGGTCTCTTTCCGAATATGACCGGATTGTTTGAAAAAATGACATTGACCACCGAAGTAGTCAAAACAAATCACTTTGCGGATATAGGCGACCCTTCACGTCCCATGACAACAGATGAACAGGCTTTGATACAGAGTGCTGTTGAGCGCGGTTATGATGTGTTTCTGGCACGTTGTGCCGAAGGACGGAATATGAGCAGGGAAGCGATTGATGAGATTGGGCAGGGACGCATCTGGACAGGTTCGCAAGCCCGCGAATTAGGGCTTGTAGATGAATTGGGGGGCATCGAACGTGCGATCGAACTGGCTGTTGAACTTTCAGGTATCGTCAATTATTCAATCATCAATGTGTCAGCCTCCAAAGATTTCATCAAAGATTTTTGGGAAAAACAACGCGAAGAATCCATAACATCCATGCTGATAGATTTGATGGGAGATGAATATGAATATTATAAAACCTTGCAACAAATCAAATCGACTTATGGCATACAAGCACGACTGCCTTATGATTTCAGACCGCTGTAAAGATACTTAAATGACAAACATAACAATAAAATTTTACCCGCTCTTATATCCGGTCGCTTTTTTATACAAAATAGGCGTGACCATTCGTAATTGGCTTTTTGATTGGAAATTACTCCCCTCAACACAATTTCCAATCCCCGTGATCTGTGTCGGCAATTTAGTCGTTGGTGGTACGGGAAAGACACCCTTTGTCGAATACCTGATTCGGCTGTTAAGCGCAAAATACCGGATAGCAGTACTTAGCATGGGATACAAACGAAAAACATCCGGTTTTATCCTGGCGGATTCAACAAGTACATCATCTGAGATAGGCGACGAAGCCTGTCAGATAAAATTTAAATTCCCCCGGGTAATCGTTGCCGTTGATAAAAATCGCCGACGTGCCATGCGTCATTTACTTGCTATGCCGGAAGATGCCCGTCCACAGGTAGTGTTATTGGATGACGGCTTTCAACACCGCTATTTACGTCCTTCGCTTTCCATCGTAATAACAGCATACGATCGACTGTTTGTTGATGATAAGATATTGCCTGTTGGTCGCCTTCGTGAACCGGCAAAATCGATCTCCAGAGCCGATATGATCGTGGTAAGTAAATGCCCTGCAACAATCGACCCGGAATATTTCTTTAGTCTGTTGAATATTATGTCGCGCAGGTTTTTAATGAATCAACTCTATTTTACCAACATTGCTTATCTGCAACCGGAACATGTTTTTCCTGAAGGAAATGAACTTTTCAGGTGGAAAAAAATCCCGAAAGACGATGATATTTTATTGATTTCCGGAATTGCCAACCCGGTACCGTTCATTGAGAAAATTAAATCATACGCATCAAAAGTCAGTGTCTTAACTTTTGCCGACCACCATGCGTTTACAAAGAAAGACATTCAAACGATGCAAGCGGAATTATCGAAAATGAACAGTCAGCATCCATGGATTATCTTTACCGAAAAAGATGCCGCCCGCATTCGCCATAATCCTCTTTTCCCTGACGAATGGAAATCACGAATGTATTATTTACCCATCACAAATCGCTTCTTGCTTGAAAATGAAGGGAAAATATTTGATGCGAAGATTATGCAACATATTGCATCTATGATTAATAAATTTAAAGATTTAAAAATTTAAAGATTTAATAATCCCTTTAGGGATTCAATATTGGTAGAAAATTCAATTATTATTTATGCGAACAGCAATTGAAACATTAGGAGAATTTGGATTGATTCGTCGGATGACATCCCCGTTCACCTTAAAGAACAAAAGCAGCCAAAAAGGAGTTGGCGACGATGCAGCCGTACTTGATTATCAGGACAAACAGGTGCTTGTGGCAACAGATATATTATTGGAAGGCATCCATTTCGATTTAACATACGTTCCGCTCAAACATCTCGGTTATAAGGCGGCGGTAGTCAATTTCTCCGATATTTACGCCATGAACGGACAGCCGAAGCAAATCACGGTTTCATTGGGTGTGTCCAAACGATTTTGTATTGAAGACCTCGAAGAATTATATGCCGGAATTTCCTTAGCCTGTGATATTTACGGCGTTGATTTGGTGGGAGGCGACACCTCCTCATCGCTTACAGGACTTACTATCAGTGTGACTTGCATCGGAGAGGCATATCCTCATAAAATAACATACCGTTGCGGCGCCAAGGAAACCGACCTGATTTGTGTTTCCGGCGATTTAGGTGCGGCATATATGGGTTTGCAACTGTTGGAACGCGAAAAAAGCGTTTTTAAGGGTGAGACTGATTTCGACCCCGATTTTGCCGGCAAAGAATATTTGTTAGAGCGTCAGTTGAAACCCGAAGCCCGCAAAGACATTATCGAAATGCTGGATAAAGCCGCGATTATTCCGACTTCCATGATTGATATATCCGACGGCCTTTCGTCCGATATCATGCACATCACACAGCAGAGTAACGTTGGCTGCCGCATTTACGAAGAACGCATACCGATTGATTACCAGACTGCTGTGATGGCCGAGCAATTCAACATGAACTTAGTGACAGCCGCTTTGAACGGAGGCGAGGACTACGAACTCCTGTTTACCGTTCCGTTGGCTTTGAACGAACAGATTGAGCAAATGAAAGGCATCAAAGTCATCGGATACATCACCAAAGCCGAATGGGGAAACTGTCTGATTGGCCGTGATGGCGGTGAAATTATGCTGCAAGCGCAGGGATGGAATACCTTTTCCGAATAAAAACAAACAAAAAGTTTGCCGGATCAAAATAAACCCCTATCTTTGCCCCCGCAAAAACGATGGTGCCATAGCTCAGTAGGTAGAGCAACGGACTGAAAATCCGTGTGTCCCCGGTTCGATTCCTGGTGGCACCACTTGATAGAGAAGTAAATTCACAAAAATCCCTGAATTCTATTGAAATTCAGGGATTTTTGTTTGCTGCCAAGAGGAAAAAACGGCGATTTGAGGCAAAAAATTCAACAAAATGATATTATTATGTAAAAAAAGCATTATCTTTGCATCATCTATCAAATAATTGATTTATGAAAGAGATAAATAGACTAAAAGTTGTTCTCGTGGAACAGAGACGGACAGGCAAGTGGTTAGCAGAAGCGATTGGCAAGAATGAGGCAACGGTTTCAAGGTGGTGTTCAAATGCAGTACAGCCATCAATTGAAACGTTTGCGCAGATAGCTGAAGTATTGAATGTGGATATCAGGGAGTTGTTTAATATGTCAAAAAAAATTCGATGAGCACAACCGATACAAAGTTTTTTACCAACAATGAAGGATTGACGCTTTTGGACCGCTTCAAGGCAACACTTAAAGATGCCCGCTTTTTTGATGTCTTAGTTGGCTTTTTTCGTATCAGCGGGTTTTATCAGTTGGTTGATTCGTTCGACAGTATTGAAAAAACAAGGATTTTAGTCGGCTTGAACGTGGATAGAACAACGTATGAAGCCATTCAATACAACATCACGCATAGCTTGCTTGATTTTGAATCGGACAAAAACACGAAACTTCTATACGAAAAAAATGTGATCGCCGAAATCGAATCGGTGGAAGAAAACAATGAACGGGTCATGTTCGGAATCAGGAAGTTTATCGAACTGATCCGGTCGGGCAAGCTGGAGATCAAAGCCTATCCGTCGCACAACATTCATGCCAAAGTCTACATCAACCGGTATAATGATACGGTCAGTCACATCCAATATGGCTCGGTCATCACGGGGTCAAGCAATTTTTCCGAAGCGGGTTTGATTGCTCAAAGGGAGTTTAACGTCGAACTGAAAGACCGTGCCGATGTGGATTTTGCACTGGCTCAATTTGAGGCGTTATGGAAAGATGCTGTTGATGTTTCCAAAGACTTTATTGACACGGTCGTGCATAAAACATGGCTTAACGAAACCATCACACCCTACGAACTGTACCTCAAGTGCGTCTATGAATATTTAGAGGAAGACATTAACATGGAAGATACGTTTGAACCGTTTCTGCCCAAAGGGTTTATGGAACTGCGGTATCAGACACAGGCGGCAAC
>JGI24702J35022_10001953_pt1 | contig 12709 bp, 9 predicted proteins | sample TergutTh196P4_FD_35022 | JGI IMG/M metagenome (IMG submission 35022)
TGCTGTCTTTCGGGAAGCCATCGTCTTCGGGTTCACTTCGGATAAATCCACCCCGCCCGCCGTCACGATTGCCTCCTCCATTGGCCTTGTCCCTATGACGCCAACCGGCAAGGCTTTTAACACCCGCCCGATCGCCTGCCTCCCCGGCCGCGTCAGTTCCGCTACCGGCAGGCTTTCTTCCAGTTCCGCAAAGCGTATCACATAGGGGATCAGCGCCCGGGGCAGCAAATCCGCCATGGCATTGGCCAGTTGCTTCTTCTGATACTTGGCGAAGTCCCGCTGCAGGCGCTTATCCAGCGTTTCGGGGCTGAGCGCCGGTTTTAAATCGATACGGATCGTGACAGGCTGCAGCATATCTTTGCGGAAATAACGGCTCAGGCTCAGGATGACAGGTCCTGTCAATCCGAAATGCGCGAACATCAGTTCTCCCTGCAAGGCTGCTTCCCTGTACGCTTTACCCGTATCCGGCGACGTCGCCCACAACGAAGCCTTCACATTGCGCAGGCTCAGACCCGCCAGTTCCGCTACCCAACTGTCTCCGGTTTCCAAAGGGACAAGGGCGGGGCGAATCGCCGTCACCCGGTGTCCCGCAGCCTTAGCCCAGCCGTAGCCGTCTCCGGTGGAACCGGTCAGCGGATAGGACATACCGCCTGTCGCCAGCACCACCGCAGCGGCCCTGATTTCCGATTGATCCCAGGGATCATAGAGGGTTACGCCAAGGACGCGGTTTGCCGTACTGTCCGGCGCCAGAATCAGCGATTGCGCACGGCAGCCTTTCAGTAACTCGACGCCCTCCCGCCGCAGCGTCCGCTCAAGCGCAGCGGTCACGTCCGCCGCCTGATCCGAAAGGGGAAAAATCCTGCCGCCGCGCTCCTCCTTCGTCTCCAAACCCGCTTCGGTCAGCAGCAGGCGGATATCCGGATGAAAGAAACGGGAAAAAGCGCTGTATAAGAATCTGCCCTGCTCTCCATACTGCCGGATAAAATCCGCCACATCCCCCGTATTGGTAATGTTGCAGCGCCCTTTACCCGTGATGCTGAGCTTTTTGCCTAAAACGCTGTTTCTCTCCGCCAGTATAACGCGGGCGCCCAAGCGGGCCGCCCGGATAGCCGCCAGCAAGCCGGCGGGGCCGCCGCCGACAACCAGCACTTCCGCTTCCTTCTTCATACGAAAAACCCCTGTTTACGACAGGAAACAATCGGCGTCAGGCGCCCATCTGCCTTAAGACCTCTGCGCATCGCGGGCATATACCTTCTTCATTCATTTCTTCATGGTAGCTCCAGCAGCGCAGGCACTTTCCGCCATCCGCGCGGACTACCTCTACATCCAGCCTCTCGCCTTCCGCCGGCAGAAGCGTAACCTGCGATACGATAAACAGATTCGCCAATTGGCTTTCGTACTCCGCCAGCAAAGCATATTCGCCCGGACCCGCCTTCAAGACGACTTTCGCCTCCAGGGATTGGCCGATTTGCTTTGCCGTCCTGGCTTCTTCCAGCGCCTTTGTCACCTGTTCCCGTACGTCGATCAGTTTCTCCCAGCGCCGGTACAGCGCTTCGTCCAGCCAGCCTTCTTCCGGTTCAGGCCAATGCGCCAACTGCGCGAAGGGCGTCGTCGACGATTCCGGCAAATACTGCCAGATTTCCTCCGCGGTAAAGGACAAAATCGGGGACAGCATCAGGGTCAGCGCGCGGAGGACTTCCCGGAGTACCTGCTGGCCGCTTCTGCGCAGGGGCGAATCCGCTTTCTCACAGTAGAGGCGGTCCTTCAGGATATCCAGATAAAACGCGCTCATTTCCACAGTGCAGAAACGGTGCAGCGCGTGATACGCCGTATGGAACTCAAAGGCGTCAAAGGCCTCCGTGACCTGGCGGGTCAGCCTGCTCAGACGATCCAGCGCCCAACGGTCAATTTCCGTCAAATCCCGATAGTCTTGTCTGTGTTTCTCCGGATCATAATCATAGACATTCCCCAGCAGAAAACGAATCGTATTGCGTATTTTNCGGTAAGTCTCCGAAACCTGCTTCATGATGCCTTCCGAATTGGCTATATCGTTCCGATAATCGACGGAAGCCACCCAAAGGCGAAGGATATCCGCCCCCATTTGCTGGATAATTTTGTCCGGATCCACGGCGTTGCCCAAAGACTTGGACTGTTTCCTTCCATTCTCATCCACCAAAAAGCCATGGGTCAGCACCGTCCTGTATGGTGCGCGGCCATGGAGGGCTACGCTTGTGCAAAGGGAGGAATTGAACCAGCCCCGGTGCTGGTCGCTGCCCTCCAGATACATATCCGAAGGCCAGCCCAGATCAGGACGCTTGTCCAANACCGCCATATGACTGGAACCGGAATCAAACCAGACGTCCATGATGTCCTTCTCTTTGATAAATTGACCGCCGCCGCAGTGCGGACAGGNAAAGCCCTCCGGCAGCAGGTCGGCAGCCTCCCGGATCCACCAGGCATTGGAGCCTTCACGGCCAAAAATCCCGGCCACACGGTCGATGGTCTCCCGGTTGATCACGGCTTCACCGCAGTCACTACAATAGAATATCGGAATCGGCACGCCCCAGGAACGCTGACGGGATATGCACCAATCCCCCCGGTCCGCGATCATATTGTGGATACGGTCCCGCCCCCAGGCAGGCACCCATTCCACTTGATGGTCGATCGCGTCCAGCGCTTCCTGGCGGAAGCCGTCAATGGAGACAAACCATTGATCCGCCGCGCGGAACATTACCGGTTTTTTACAACGCCAGCAATGGGGATATTGATGGCGTAACGTGCTTTTTGCCAGAAGCATCCCTTTTTCTTCCAGCAACCGCAATACAACCGGGTTCGCGTCTTCGATAAACATGCCGGCTACCGGCCCCGCTTCGTCGGTAAATACGCCGCGATGGTCGACGGGACAGAATACTTCCAGACCATAGCGCTTTCCGACCTCAAAGTCCTCCGCGCCATGTCCCGGCGCCGTATGGACGCAGCCTGTACCGGCGTCGGTGGTCACATGCTCGCCCAGGATCAGGACGGAATCCCGCTCCATATAAGGATGCCGGCAGACCAGGCCTTCCAGGTCTTTTCCGGGGATCCTCTCCAATATCCGGCATCCGGATAATCCACAGTCCTTGACAAAGCCTTCCAGAAGCGCTTCCGCGACCAGAAACTTTCTCTTTCCGTCTTCCCGTTCAGCCTCCGCCACCACGTAAGTCAAATCCGGATGAAGGCATATCGCCAGATTTGCCGGAATCGTCCAGGGGGTCGTCGTCCAGATCACGACGAAAACCTGTTCTGATTGAACAACCTGCTTTCCGTCTGTAAGCGGGAATAGCACGTAAATGGAAGAAGAGCTTTTCTCTTCGTACTCAATCTCCGCCTCCGCCAGGGAGGTTTCGCATACCGGGCACCAATACACAGGTTTCAGCCCTTTATAAATATAGCCTTTGGCCGCCATTTCTCCAAACACCCTGATTTGCGCTTCCTCGAAGTCCGGACTCAGCGTAAGATAAGGATTCTCCCAATCCCCCCGGACGCCGAGCCTTTTAAACTCCTCCCGCTGTGTGTCAACGAAACCCAAAGCAAAATCCCTGCATTTTTCGCGAAATACCAGAGGATCGATTTCGTGGCGCTTCAAGCCCAGGTCCTGCATCGCCCGGTGCTCGATAGGCAAGCCATGGGTGTCCCAGCCAGGCACATAAGGCGCGTTATAGCCGGCCATGGTCTTGTATTTCACGATCATATCCTTGAGTACTTTGTTCAGCACATGGCCCATATGGATATTGCCGTTGGCGTAAGGGGGCCCGTCGTGCAGGACGTACTTTGGGCGGCCTTCCCCGGATTTCTGCACCAGTTGGTATATACCGGCCTCTTCCTGTCGTTTCAGCAGCTCCGGTTCCTTCTCCGGCAAGCCGCCGCGCATGGGGAAATCCGTTTTGGGCAGATTCAGCGTGTCGTTAAATTGTTTTTCTGATGCCTGTGTCATGTGTCATTCTCCCCAACTCAAATTATCAATCGTCCGTATCCTCGGTTCCATAGATCGTGTCCAGCACCTTTAAGGCTTCTTCCATCTTTTGCGCCAATAAGACAACCTGCTCCATACTCTTGACCTGGTCTTTGACGACAAAGGGCGAATCCGCGTCGTCGGCTGGCGCCCGCTCCGCCGCGTGCCCTGCCTCCTCCTCCGCCTCTGCCTCCGCATAAACGGTCGGCGCTTCGGCGTCCCCGGCATCCCCGAATTCTTCCGCGTCAGATCGCGGCCCGGTTTGATTCCTCACATCGTCAGGCGCTGTTTCCTCCGCTTGCGCCGCTTCCCCGCGCGTCCCCGGGGAGAAAATGATGCCGGCCATCTCTTCGTCTTCGTCTGTAGTGACCGTATAAACGCTCGCTTCTCCGGTTCCCGGTCCCGTCCCGGCTGTGTTTTCTTCTTCATCAATCCAGCCCAGGTACTCCTGCGGACCATTGTCTTCCTCGGGTGCGGGCGTAGCTTCAGGCGCGGGCGCTGCTTCGCCGGCCTCCTCCGCTTCCGTCTCCCTGTCGGCAGGATTATCCTGCTCCGTTGAATACTCTTTATCCCGGAGCGATACGATATCCGGTATAACCCCTCCCACGGCTTCCTGCTCTGTATCGCCGAGCAGGTCCCGCTCCTTGGCGCCGCTGATCAGCCGCTCCATATCCCCTTCCGTCAGCAGCGTTTCTTTATCTTTGTAGCCATCCAGAAGCTCCATCTGGAACTCAAGAAAGCCTTTATGCTTTAAATACAACTGTTTTTCATACAAACGCAGGCGCTCTATCCGCTGCCTCGCATCCAAAACGTCCTTCTGCGCATCCTGGATCACGCGCTCGCCTTTTTTCTCCGCTTCCCAGAGCACGATCTCCGCCTCTTTTTTCGCCCGCAGAATCTCCTCTTCATAGACTTTCTGCGCCAATACCATGGTTTTCTCCAATGTTGCGCTGATCTCGCGGCTTTTTGCCGCTTCCTCGGTCATNCGGGCTACCGTATCTTTCAATTCGTTATTCTCACGGTAAAAGGCCTCGTGATCACGGATGATTTCGTCTAAAAAGGCGTCCACCTCATCCATTCTGTATCCGCGGAAAGCCCGCCCGAATACTTTATTGTGGATATCTAAAGGCGTCAGCATTGGCTTGTCCTCCATTCCTATATACTCCTGCACTTTTCAACGCCGGCTTTCACCGCTTCGATCACCGCGCCCCGCAAGCCGGATTTCTCCAGCATATATACGCCGGCGATGGTAGCGCCGCCCGGCGAGCATACTTTGTCCTTCAGCTCCCCGGGATGCCCGAAGCCCGCCAATACCATCTCCGCCGCGCCCCTGACCATACCTGCCGCCAGCTCCTGCGAGATCTGCCTTGGCAATCCCATCATCACGCCGCCGTCCGCCAGCGCTTCGATCAGCATATACACATAAGCCGGACCGCAGCCGGCCACTCCCGTAGCGGCGTCCATCAGATATTCTTCCACATTTGTCACCGTGCCGACGCTAAGAAAGATCATTCTCGCCAACTCAACATCAAGGGGACCCGCTTTCCTACCTGCGCACAGGCATGTCGTCCCCATGCGGGTCATGGCGGGAATATTCGGCATGACCCGCACAACCGGCAAAACCGGTTCCTGCCCGCTGTCGCATGACAGTTCCTTCTCCAGGCGTTCTGTGCTTACGCCTGCCATGATCGATATGATCCTGTGCCCGGGCGTTAATACAGGCTGCAGCCCGCTTGCCGCGGCGGAAAAATACTGCGGTTTGACCGCCATGACCAGCACATCGCAGTTAGCGGCGACACGCCGGTTATCGTCCGTAACCTGTATGCCGTACGTTGCTTCCATGTGATCCCGCCGTTTGCTCTCCGGATCCGCGCCCCATATTTCAGCGGCTAAAAAGCCGCCCTTAAGCATACCGCTGATGATCGCCTCCGCCATCATACCGGAGCCTATAAATCCAATTTTTGTCATGTCCNGCGCCCCTTATTCGTCATCGTACTGGATCTGGTGATTGATCCAGGGAATGACCTCTTTCGGCTGGGCGATATTCAGCAGGTCGCCTGTGATCTCTACATGGGAAGGCACCGCGACAAAAATGCTGCCGCCCGCCTTCTGCATGGAGCCTTCCAGGGCATAAGCCGTCCCGCCCACAAAGTCGATGATCCTACGCGCGGTAGGCAGGTCCAGGGCTTCCAGATTGATGATTACGCTGCGTTTTGCCTTCAGATGATCGGAGATGATCTGACAATCATCAAAGCAAATGGGCTCAACCAAAACCACCCGCAAGGCGTCTTTCGCCGTCGGCGTAATAGGGACGACTTTGTTTCTCGCCGCGCTGTTTCGCCGTGCGCCGCCCGCCTTGTCGTCGTCCGTCTCGTCCGGCTCTTCGACGATCTCTTCCTCCACCTCATCGTTCAGGCCCATCACCGACATGAACTTATCGAATACCCCCATTTTATGCTCCTCCTTAGCCAAATTATCTCTGACCAAATATCGCTGAACCTACCCGGACAAAGTCCGCGCCTTCTTCAATCGCGATAGGGTAGTCATGGCTCATTCCCATAGATANATACTGCATCGTGATCCCNTTGACAGCCCAGGAAGCGACTTCCGCTTTCAANGCGCGCATTTCGCGAAATAAAGGCCTGGCGTCCTCCGGATTGTCGAAATACGGCCCGATTGTCATTAAACCCAAGACCCGCAGGCCCGGAAGCACCGCGATTTCCTCAAGCCCCTGTCTTAGCGTTTCTCTTTCGAAACCTGCCTTGGATTCCTCGGCGCCAAGGTTCACCTGGATCAAAACCCGGGCTTCCACATTCTTCAGGAGCGCCTGACGGCTGATTTCCCGGGCCAGGGCCTGGCTGTCCACCGAATGAATCATCGCCGCTTTGTCAATTATATATTTTACTTTGTTCCTTTGCAATCGCCCAATGAAGTGCCATTCGATATCTTTTGGCAAAACTTGCTCTTTTTCGCATAATTCCTGTACATAGTTTTCGCCGAAAAGCCTGTGTCCCAGGCGATAGGCCAGCGCCACGCTATCGGCGGGGAAGGTTTTGGATACGGCGACAAGTTTTACTTCCCCCTCCGGTCTGCCGGCCCTGCGGCAAGCGTCCGAAAAAGCAGCCATTGTCCGGCGATAATTCTCTTCTATGCTGCCGATAGCCTCCGGCATTGCGCTTCACCCCCTGATCCGCATCCCGTCCCAGACGAGCCAGGGCCTTGTCACAACCAGATCGCCCTGTACGATAGCCTCCGGCGCCGCCCCTTCGATGATCTGCAGGCCGTCCTTCTCCCCAACCAGGTTGACAGGCTTCCAGCGTATCCTGTTCTTCTCTTCGATATATACGCCGAGTTCGCCGTTTTTCATCACCACGGCGCCCGCCTGGACCACCAATTGTTCTTCGGCGCCCAGTACCACCATGAGCTGATGTTGCCGTTGAAGCCGCAGCGCTTCCAAGCCGGAATCCAGCCTGAGCAGCACGCCCCATCCACTTGCGACTTCCGCACATTGCAGGACGACGCCTCTGCCTTCGCCGCCTTCCTCCAGCCTGAGCTTCACCGGATCCGTTTCAAGAAAAGGCGCCTCGTCCTGCTGCGGCAAGCGCAGATAGACATAGCAGTCCGACAGGTTATCCGTCACTTTCATCACCACAGCGCCGGCTTTCACTTCCCTCGGCTGTGATTTTTCTTCCGCGCTAAGGCCGTCACCCTCCGACTCTGTGTCTTCCGCGATACCCGGCAAAGCGCCCGCATCCGCCAAACTGTCTGCGGAAACCGAAGCGGCGTCGCTTTCTTCTTTCTCCCGCGTCAATTTATCCTGAATGAGCGTCGTCAGGCCCCGGCTTTCCCTTTGCCCGTTTTCGACACGACGTATCTCCCCTTCCAGCATCTCGACAGTCAAAGCCTGATAATCCCGTGATTCGCGAATCATTTCCAAGCCGTCGGGCAGATAAGAAACAATCCCCGCCACCGGGCTGTATATCCTTCGATTGCCGGATTCATTCAGCCTGACTTCGCCGTCGAAGTTCAGCCTGGCGACCTCAAGCCCTTTCGAAACNCGCTCCCCTTCGCCGACAATAGGGATCAGCATACAGGATCTGTCCGTATCAATCGTATACTCTCTTTGAAACGACCAGGCGGGACCGGTGACACTGCGCTCCCAGGAGACAACGTTTACCATATCCAAGCCGGCCATGGAGGATAAAGAATAGAGAATAAAACTGTATATGCCCCCTGCCAGAAAGACGGATACAACCAACAGCAGCGCCAGCATGAGGAAACGCTGGTTTCTCTTTCTGTTCCGGCGTACGCGGCGGCTATTTGTTGCCTCTGCCAATACCAACCTCCATACATTAAAGCGGGCCCGCTACTGCGGCGTGGAAAACGAAAAAAAGGCGGCTTGCCTGCCTTTGTCCTGCATCCGGTAGGAAAAAAAACGCCGGTTCTCGCAGATTGTACAAGTCTCCGCAAGGGAAATCTGCCCTGCCGGTATCCCGCTCTGCTCCAGCAACAGGGCATTGGCTTTCTCCATATCTAAATAAGCCCTGCCCGGGTTCGGCGACGGCCGCAGTACCATGGACAAGGCTTCGGGAAATGCGCCGAAGCGCTCTTCCGCCTTCCCTAACACAGGTTCGCCCACTTCATAATGACAAGGCCCGGCGCCCGGGCCGATAGCCGCCAACATCATCGAAGGACGGCTCCCGAAAGCCGACTGCATCGCCCGGACCAGCGCCCCGGCTATGTTGGCCAGGGTTCCCCGCCATCCGGCGTGCGCAAGGCCGATCGCGGGCTGCTGGGGGTCCAGCACATAGATCGGCAGGCAATCCGCATGCAGCGTCACCAGTATGACGCCTGCTTCGTCCGTTATCATAGCGTCCGCTTCCGGCAGCAGGATTTCCGGACCGGGGATTCTCTGGCCCGCATCCATCCCGGAGACCTGCCGGACGGCAATCCCATGGACCTGATGCACACAGGCCCAGCGAACAAGAGGAAATCTCAGCGCATGCTCCGCACGGCGCCGGTTCTCCATCACCGCAGAGACGTCGTCGCCGGAACCGAAGCTAAGATTTAGTGAATCATATGGCGCAGCACTGACGCCGCCCCCGCGAGCGATAAAGCCCTGCCTCACCAGGCCGGTATCCGTCAGGAAGCCGTCCTCCATCCATTCGACGCCTTGATTCCTGTTGCGCGTCCATTTGTTTCGCCGCCAATTCTTTCCTGCCATCCGCTTCCGGCGCCTTCTCCCTAAGATATGCTTCGCCCAACTATCAACATATTGTAACACTTTCTCTCAGGAATTGCCAGTCCAAAATCAGTCCTCAGCACGTAAAACGCATGCAAAGGGCGTCTGTTTGGCGCCTTTATATGTTTATCGCGTCGTCGCCGGGGGAAAGCGGAGAAGAAAGCACTTCCAGAAACGCCTTCGTTATATCCGGATCAAATTGCGTGCCCGCTCCGGCTTCCAATTGGCTGATCGTCTGCTGCAAGGTCAGCCTGGAGCGGTAAGTCCTGTCCGACATCATCGCGTCAAAGGAATCCGCGACAGTGATGATCCTGGCTAAAAACGGTATTTCCTCTCCCGTAAGCCCATCGGGATAGCCTTGACCGTCGATTCGTTCATGATGGCTTTTGATCAGCGGGCAAATCTCCTTGTATACGGAGACCGCGGAAAGGATATGACTGCCCCACAGCGAGTGTTTCTTGATTTCCTCATATTCGTCGCTGTCCAAATCTCCGCACTTGAGTAAGATCTTTTCTGAAACACTGATTTTGCCCACGTCATGAAACAAGCCGCCGACACGCAAGCTGTCCAACTCGCCTTCCGCCAGGCTGAGCTTCTTACCGATCCATACCGAATAAGCAGAAACCCGTTTGGAATGCCCGAGGGTGTAGGCGTCTTTTTCGTCCACCACTACACGTAAGGCCTCGATCATATCCATATAGTTCTGTTTCACTACAGGATAGGCCCGGTCTTTGTCCCCATTCTTCATTTGGATCATGGAACGTAAGAAGGCTATATGGGGTAAAACCGCCGGCCGGCTCGCCAGGATTTCCTCAAGTTCCAGACGCCCGGAAACCTCTTCATCCAATACAAATAAGCTGAATGGGGACAGAGGGTCGTTTTTCGATTCACGCATGGATTTCTCCTTGACCAAATTCAGAAGTGGCCGGATTGCGGAAATGCGCAAATGCAGCTTTATGCCGCCAATCTGGCGAACAATTTCGTATGGTATTTATTAAACACTCCAAAACGCACGCACTTAATATACAGTATATTGCAGTGTATGTCAAAGAATATCGTATGAAATCGCGAAGGATTCTGCTTGTTTCGTATCAAGGAATTCAGGATCTGCCTTTATCACCGATCCTGAATAGACAGCTTGTTTCATATATTCAGGAAAACCGTCTTACCCTCTGCCCGGCTGGCTTTCAGGTCGATCAGGCGCTGATTCACCGAACCGCGAAAACGCAAGCCGATATCTTTCAGCGCTTCCACATAAGGGCCGTCCACCAGCAGATCCGTCTCCTGCAGCAGCTTTGCGATATCCGGATCCGTTTCCGCCATTTCCTGCAAATCTTCCCATACATAGCCGGTATAAACGGTAACGTCCATACCGAGCTGGCGGGTAAGAGACGCCAGTTCCGCCATCTGGCCGGCCTGCAGGAAAGGCTCGCCGCCGGACAGGGTGAGGCCTTTCACTTTATCCGGCGACCGGCGGATAATCCGGAAAAGCTCCCGCACGGACCATTCCTCTCCCTCGACCGGATTCCAGGTCTCCGGATTATGGCAGCCCGGACAGCGATGAGGACAGCCCTGGGCAAAAACCACAAAACGCAGCCCGGGACCGTCGACAATGCTTTCATGCGTAACGCCTGCAATTCTCATCCTGCTTTCCTCCGTTGCCCCTAAGCTGCCAACGCGGGCTGCCGCGCAACCATAGCTATAGCTTACTTATTGGGGAGGGTCATGTGGGTCCTGCGGGCTTTCGCTTCTGCATACTTGCTGTCGTTGAAATTATCCAGGGTCGACAGATAGCCGGTGATCCGGCGTACGCGGCTGATATCGGTACTGCCGCATTTCGGGCAGGTTTCGGTTTCGATGACGCTGTTCAGTCCGCAATTCCTGCAGATATCTACGGGAAAATTGACGGCTGCATAACCCATGTCGCTTTCGTACATCGCCCTGATCAGGGTTTCGAAGGCTTCCAGATTCCCTCTGGGCGCAGAGGGCAGTTCTACATAAGAGATNTGNCCGGCATTGCAATACTTATGGTAAGGGCCTTCCAGCGCAATTTTCTTTAGGGCGTCGATTTCGTATTCCACCGGCACATGGTAGGAATTCGTATACCACTCTTTGTCTGTCACGCCGGGAATGATGCCGTATTTTTCTACATCCAGCTTGGTGAATTTGCCGGAAAGCTGCTCCGCGGGCGTCGCCAGCAGGCTGAAGTTCAATCCATGTTCCTCGCTTGCCCTGTCACAGCGGACGCGCAAGTGGCTGATGATGGAAAGCCCCAGCGCCTGCGCGCCGTCGTCTTCCCCGTGGTGTTTGCCCGTGAGGGCTTTCAGGCACTCCGCAAGACCGATAAAGCCTATGCTCAGCGTACCGTGCCGTATCGCTTTCTCCACCGGGTCATTCGGCTGCAGATCCTCGCTGTCCACATATAAATGCTGCCCCATGAGGAAGGGGAAATCTTTCATTTTCAGATTTTTCTGCACGTCGTAGCGATTCAGCAGCTGCTTGATCGCCAAATCCACAGCATCGTCCAGATAGCGCCAAAAGACTGCGATATTCTTCTCCGCCCGGATCGCCAGCCGCGGAAGGTTGAGGGTGGTGAAAGACAGGTTGCCGCGGCCGTTCGTCACGTCCATACCGAATACATCGCTGATCACCCGGGTCCGGCATCCCATATAAGCCACTTCCTCATCCCGATAAGGCGCGTTAAAGGAAGAGTCCTGAAAGGAAAAATTCGGGAAGAGCCTGGAGCAGGCAACTTTCATACTCAGAAGAAATAAATCATAGTTGGGATCGTCGGCTTCAAAATTCACCCCGTCTTTGACCTTGAAGCAGGTATTGGGAAAGAGCGGCGTCTCCCCTTTGCCCAGGCCTTTTTCGTAGGCCAGGAGGAATTTTTCCGTGACCATACGGCCGTTCCAGGAAATATCCGTGCCAAAATTGACGCTGGAGAAAGGCACCTGCGCGCCTGCCCGGCTGTGCATCGTATTCAGGTTATAGATGAAGCCTTCCATCGCCTGGTAGGTTTCTTCCTCCGTCCGTTCCATCGCCACTTCGGCAAGCTTATCCGGGTCGGCCTCCAGCCCCATCTTCTCCAGATCGGTTCGCAGCAGCCTCTTTTGGCGCTCGTACTCCATCTCTACGTAGCGGCCTAAATCCCTGTCGAAGTAGGCGAAAGACTGACCGCCGTGCATGTCGTTCTGGTTGCTTTGCAGAATGATGGCAGCCAAAGCCGCGGCAGTCTTGATCCCCTTTGGCGGCCGGATATAGCCGTGTCCGTTGTTAAAGCCGTCCCGCAGAAGCTTATCCAAAGGGATCTGCAGACAGGTCAGCGTCTTGCCGTACCAGGACAGATCATGGATATAGATATCCCCGTCGATATGCGCCGCCGCTTCATCCGGCGCCAGCACACGCTTCAGATAATAATTCTTGGAAGCCGCCTCGGAAATCTGCAGAACCTTTGCCGAAGGGGAATTGCCGAC
>JGI24702J35022_10001954_pt1 | contig 12709 bp, 13 predicted proteins | sample TergutTh196P4_FD_35022 | JGI IMG/M metagenome (IMG submission 35022)
TTTTAGTTAGTATAAACTAACTTGAATAGGGGGATGATTATGACGTTAAGTGAGTTGAGCATTGGGGCAAATGGACGTGTCTTGGAAGTTGGCGGAGAAAAGGTTTTGAGGCGTAGGCTTCTGGAGATGGGCATCACGCCTGGGACAGCAATCACGATAAAGAAAATAGCGCCATTGGGCGATCCCATTGAGCTGCTATTGCGAGGCTATGTATTGACCATAAGATTGGAAGACGCCGAAAAAATAACGGTTGAAGAGGTGGAGTTATGATATTTGCTCTAGTTGGAAACCAAAATAGTGGTAAAACAACTCTATTCAATCAGCTAACCGGCTCGAATCAACATGTAGGCAACTTCCCCGGCGTTACTGTGGATCAAAAAATCGGGAACATCATCGGATACGATGACATGTCTGTTGTTGATTTGCCGGGTATTTATTCATTATCGCCCTATACAAGCGAAGAAATCGTGACCCGCGATTTTCTGCTCAAGCATAAGCCTGATGGAATAATCAATATCGTTGACGCGACCAATATCGAGAGAAATCTTTATCTTACCATACAACTAATAGAACTAAATATCCCAATGGTGTTAGCTCTAAATATGATGGATGAAGTTCAGGCAAACAACGGTAGTATCGACATCCGGCAGTTGGAGGAGTTACTCGGTATACCTGCAGTTCCCATATCCGCCGCGAAAAAACAAGGTATCGCCGAATTGGTCGAGCATATAATTGATGTCGCGCAAAACTACAAATCGCCTGAGCGCATTGACTTCTGCGACAGCGGCGACGGCGCGGACGGGGCGGTACATAGGGCGATCCACGCAATATCCCACCTTATAGAAGACCACGCCGCCAAGCAAAAAATCCCCGCGCGCTTCGCAGCCACAAAACTGGTTGANGGCGACGCGCCGATACAAAAATCTCTTGCGCTTTCGACAAATGAAATAGAAATGATCGAACACGCNGTCAAGGAAATGGAGACAGANTTAAATACTGATCGCGAAGCCGCGCTTGCTGATATGCGTTATCAATTCATTGAAGATACATGCANAAAATGCGTTGTAAAACCAAAAGAAAGCCGTGAATACCGNCGTAGCGTCAATATTGATACCATATTAACAAGTAAAATATGGGCTATTCCCGCGTTTCTTGGGATCATGTTCACAGTTTTTTGGCTCACATTTGGCGTAATCGGGAACAGATTGAGTGATTTGATGGTAATGGGGATTAATGCGTTGAGCGGAGTTGTAGATGATGCGCTGTCTGCGTATGGCTTAAACCTCATTGTCCACTCTCTTGTCATTGACGGAATATTCGCAGGAGTTGGGGCAGTTCTCAGTTTTATTCCCATAATCGTTACTTTGTTTTTCTTCCTGTCAATCCTGGAAGATAGCGGTTATATGGCAAGGGTCGCTTTTGTCATGGACAAGCCGTTGCGGAAAATTGGGCTTTCCGGCCGTAGTTTTGTGCCGATGCTCATGGGGTTTGGCTGCACAGTGCCGGCGGTAATGGCGACGCGGACGTTGGCAAGTGATCGGGATAAAAAAATGACGATATTGCTGACGCCATTTATGAGTTGTAGCGCGAAACTGCCGATATACGCATTGTTTACTGCCGCGTTTTTCCCAGAGTATCAGGCTTTTGTGATGATCGGAATTTATATTATCGGGATCCTATTAGGCGTCTTGTCGGCATTCATTATGAAAAATACTGTGTTCAAAGGCGCTCCGGTTCCGTTCGTAATGGAGTTGCCGAACTACAGGTTTCCTTCAGCGAAGACTGTTCTGCTTCTTTTATGGGACAAGGCAAAAGACTTTATTCAAAGGGCTTTCACGGTAATTTTCCTTGCGACTGTGGTGATATGGTTTTTGCAAACCTTCGATATACGATTAAATCCTGTTTCTCAAAGCACTGACAGCATTTTAGCTTTAGTCGGCAGGCTCGTCAGCATTATTTTTGTCCCGCTCGGTTTTCCGGATTGGCGCGTGGCTACATCGCTCATTACCGGGTTTGTCGCAAAAGAAGCTGTTATCAGCACATTGGGCGTTTTGACAGGCGCGAGCGTGACTGAACTTGGAAACACACTGCACACATTGTTTTCGCCTGCTACCGCATTCAGTTTTTTGGTGTTCACGTTATTGTACACCCCTTGTGTCGCGGCGGTTTCAACTGTGCGGCGTGAACTTGGAAGCCTGAAAGGCACGTCGCTTATTGTGCTCTATCAAACTGGTTTTGCCTGGCTAGTTGCGTTCGCTATATATCAAGTAGGCAGTTTGTTGTGGTAATGCGCGTGTTTTGTGTTCACAACATTAGACCAAGAATAGCAACCCTTGCGGTTGCCCAAAATGCGGTGGATTACCATAAAAGGGCAGGGGCAAGCCCTGTCCCTGCAGGTGTGATGATAGGCCTAAATGCGGTAGATATTGGTTTTCTTAAAATATTATATGGTTGAGGTCGTTTATGTCCTCGATATCGCCTAGGACGCCGACGAGTAAGAAGCGCTCGGTAATCGGCTCTTGCAGCAACTCTTTGAGTAATGTGAATTTTGACACCTCTCCCGTGCTGCGTACGTGCATGCGCGGGCCTGTACACTTGTGCAGATCATCACCTATCCGGATGTGGCTCTCGTCCGCGAATGATACTGTAATATCTTTATTGATCAATTCGTTTACTCTGTTCTCTAACTCAACTAGGTCGATGTCAGGTTTGTTTTGAAAACTGAGGATGAACCCATGATGGACGTCGGAGTGTTCATATTGATGCGTTTGGATACCGAGCCTCGACAGCACGAATTCGCATAAATCTTCGGCCGTATGCACCATAAGCCTTGCGTTTATCGAACTAAAAACAATGTCCGTGATCTCTTGCGGTTTTGGCCCGAATAGCGTTGGGCGGGTTATTATGACCTCCTCCCCAATGCCGATCAGCAAGTGGGCGTTTCGCCCCAGTTGTGGATAGATCAAATCGAAATGCTCGACAATTACGCGCTTGCCTTTGTTTACCGCGTAGAGGATGGCGTCGGCAAGTTCGTGAGTCTGTTTAAACGCTGACTCGAACCGGATGTCGATATGATATGTGTGCGGCGTATAAAACCCTGTCTCGTCAACGCTCAGTAGCGGAAGTGGCCGCACATTGACGCCTTCATCGTCATTTGTCAGCTCAAGGCCGGGGAACATGCCCTTGATGATCATGCTTTTGCCGCTTCCGGCGACGCCGACTAGGCCAATGAGCTTATCAAATGGGCTTAGGTACTGCTGGGCGATCTGCATTCCGAGATCGGCCATGCGTTCATTCCCTCGCGGGGCGAAAAAGACGCTGTACAGGTGGCTTTTCTGCATACGAGCCGAATATGGCACTGCACTCACTCCTATTTTTGTTTATTCCTGATACTATATGTCAAACTCCAGCCCTAGTAGCGGGGCGTGTTGTTGCGCGCCGTAGACGTCTGTATCGCCCAGGCTGCCCGAGCATATTGGGCGCTTTATTGTTGCTTTTATGGCCCTGGCGGGCGCATACGCGATTATGCTAACTATCTGATCCGGAGTTATGCTATACAATGAGCAAATCAACTCTTCGTTAATGAACATGCCTTTGTTTACTCGGTCAAATCCATCGAAGTCGTTGAAAATGATATCCAATGTCAACTCGTAGGGGCCGGAGTTTTTGCTGCGGATCACGCTTGCGAGGTCGGTGAGTTTTGTTTTCATATATATCCATTCCTTTACACTTACACTATCAACTTACTACTTTACTGTCCACACAGCGTGTATTCAATCGGGAACAGCTCTGCGGGATCGTCAACTTTGAGCAAGTGGTATACGCTGAAAGCAAATACCTCGCCTGCTTCAAAATCGCTGGGCGAATATGGGAACGCTATATTGCCAGCTGTCGCCCGCCTTCCTTCGAAACCATAATGTAGCAACGTAGAACGGGCTGTCGCGCAAATAGTGTTCGCTAATTCCTGCGTATCACCAATGGCTTCAATAATGATGCCAAATTCATGCGACGGCGGGTTTTCGCGAAGAGGTTCCAGCTTTCCCATTACACCGTCGCGACCGTAAATGATAAAGTTTAAGTGGTATGATAGCTCCCTGCCGCTAAAATTATCAGCTACCCGCGCTTTGACCCCGGCTATGATCTCGTCGATCTTTTGCGTCATAATCGCGTCGCGTGTACCTGCAATAGATATCGTGCGCCAACCGATCCTATGCGCCCCTTCCAGCTTGACAAAGTACCCGTCGCTTTGGACGAACTTGCTGCCGGATACGCGGACTGTGTCCGGGGTTTCCTGCTCGAAGCTTGCTTCGGTCAGGTCAAGATAGCCGCCGGGGCCGGGCAGGATACGAGGGTCGCTTTTCTCGTATAGCGTATGGGCAGCTACTGAAACGGTAGTGCATTTGCGCTCAGAGTTGAGCGGTTCCACTCTAAAGTAATCCTCGCCGATATATCCAAACATGCAGTCCGAACCGCTTCCGGGCGTCGCGCAGATGGCGGCGCACTCAAGGATCTTGCCTAAATGGGTGGCAAGCCCCCTATCGTACCCCTCCGCCACTGCGAGCGACGAGAAGACTGCGGGATCGTAGGCTCGCCCAGCTAAAATTACCTGAGCTCCGCCTTCTCTCGCCGCGATAAAGGGTTCGATCCCCATTTGCGCCACAATGCGCGTAGTCTCTCCAATAATATCCGCCGTCAACGCGGGCGCCGGACCAAGAGGCGTAATTCTTCCAGCGGCTAGTTCGCGCAGGATCATGTCTTTTGGAATTTCAGCATGGACGATTGCTAACTTGAATCGCAACCCGTTTTCCTTTGCAATTTCGTCGACGATTTCCCTATTCCAATTAATATGCGGCTCTCCCCCGCTCCCCCCTGCCGTGCCTATGCAAACCGGTATCCCGCGCTCCACTCCCGCTTTGATCATGATCCCTAAATCGCGCTTGACCGCGTCCCTGTCGGTAAACGAGACGCCCGCGCCGAGATAATATGGCCCGGGATCGGTTGAACCGGCGTCAACCGCTATCACATGTGGGTTCCGCTTCAAACCTTCTTCAAATGAAGAAAGTGGGAATCCGTAACCCAGGATCGCTGTGGCGGAAAGTATCCGGAATTCTTCTTTTTTCATTTATCTCGCTCCTGCCTTAGCTTTTCTTACCGCGAGTATACGCTGCATTTCGTTGTATACGACCATATACCCCTCGTCAACGCCCATACCAGGTTTCGCCAGCATCTGATCCGGCTTCGTCGCCATGGCGATGTGAACGCACACTTGCGCCGAACGGTCGGTCTCGTTGCATGTCCCACCCTGGTAAGCGCCCATTCCACGCTGCTTGCAATAGAGTACCGCTTCCACAACATTGCCTACACCGCCCAGGTCGGGCGTTTTGATCTGCGCCATATGCCCCGCCTTGTTGTCGGCAAAGTATTTGATATCCTCAAGCGTATTGCACCATTCGTCGGCTACTATCTCCACGCCTATGCCCCGCTCATCGACCAGTCTGGTCAGTTCCCGGAGCGCCAGCATCTGCCGCTCCCGCTCTTCCATATCCATAGGTCCTTCGATCCTCAGCTTAAACGGGCGAGCCGCATTTTCGAGGCGGGTGAGATAATCCGCTATCGCGGGGGCGTCGACGCCGAATACCATACCGATAGTGCCGTAGACGTCCAAGTGGAGCGTTGGGTTATAATCAGGATCAGGTCGCAAAGCGATAATACGGTCGCTCAGCCATCGGATATACTTTTCCAGTAATTCTCCCCGCTCTCCCAATTTTGTCTTTACATTGTTAATAAGCCCATGTGGTAGCACCTGCGCTCCCTTTATGATCATTTTATCGGAGTTTTCGTATCGACTGTCCCCACTTTGAGTAAAAATCGGGATCATTTCGTCGCTTATTGTGGTATTATACTCCTCCGCGATTACTTCGCACATCATCACATGCCGGGATTTCGCCACAGCGTCCAAGATGGCCTGGCTTATGCCATAGCGGATGGCAGTATGCAAGCGCCCGCCATTGACGGTCATGGAATCAAGCGCCGCGCCCATTGCCTTGAACGTTGTAATTTCCTGCCCAACAAGCGCCGGTTTTATATACCTGTCGATAAACGGGATGAAATTATCCGCAATGAACAGCGGATCCCTCCCTCCCGCGCCTGAATACTGCACCGCCGCGCAGTCGCCCCACGCGACTTGTCCGTCTTCCATGAACAGCAACACCGAGATAGACTCCCCCGCCTGTCGTACGGCGGCAAAACCGTCCGTCTCAGGTTTGCCGATATAGGCGGCTCCGTCCTGGACTGCACCGCTTTTTATAGCCCTCTGATCGTCAAAGAAAAATCCTGTCCGACCCGCCGAGCAAACTACATCGATTATTTTCAAAAAATCAACCCCCTAATGCGAGCTCTGACGCAACCAAAAATATGTTAGCCCGTAAGCGCTCGCAGTGGCTAGTATCTAGTGGTTAGTGGCTAGGAGACGAGAATGCGAAATTAACTTGTTATTAATTGCAGATAATGATCTGTGATGTACTAAATAGTGGATTCATGACGGCTATACAGCACGAATAAAGCTAGGTTGCGCAGGTTCTTAGCGCTCGCCTTGGTATATCACGGCCTGCCTACCAATCGCCCTTTGCTTATTGCGTATACATCGTCGATTACCATTTGGAATGAAGCGTCGCGCCTCTCGATCTTGGCGCGCTGGTTTATTTTGTCCGCGTTGAAATCCAGCAAATCTTTGCTTAGCGGAAGCGCTCCCGGCGCGAAAATTCGTATAGCGCCATCGTCGTCGCGAGCCGGGAGCATTTTTCCCATATTATATCGGCTCGGGGCGAATGGCACGTCGATAACCCCCGCCTGGAACGCCCTTACGGTGCCTACGGCGATATCACCTTCGCCCAATTCAAAGCACTTGTCTATGATACAGCGGGTTTCGGCAGTGATAATCCGTTTTTCATCATCAACGCATGGGTTTTCGAGACGCTGGTCGGCAAGCATTGAGATAAGCTGCTTTGTGCAGCGCAGCCCCTGGGCGTTAGCTTGCATTGTTGGTATTCCTATCGCTTCATGGGGTGTTTTTACGATTATTTTTGTGGCTTTGGCGAGCGCACCCACCGCGCTGCCCCAGGATATTACGCCGAATGCTTTGGATTCGTCCTGTGGGAAACCGCCCATCCATTGGTGGAGTACTGTAGTGACTACGACGTCTTTGTAACCGTAGTCAATTAAGTACGAATTGGTAAGCTCCTCAAGTGTGCGAATGGCTGCGACGTCTTGCGCCAGATTCCCGCACTGTCCATATCCCACAGTTATGCTCTTGACGCCCTGCTCCGCCGCCAGAAGGCTTTCAATGATGGCGACCGCGTGCGATACGCATGGCGGCACCAGCGTGCCGGTCAGCGGACCGAACGGCTCGCGGTTGATGCTGACGCCCATTTCTTCATAGAGACCGGTCAGGCGGTCAACATATTGCCAGTTCCTGATCGTCGTGTCAAGCGCGACGTTTTTTGCGTATGGGATGTTGTACGATATGCCGCCGCCCTCGTAGCCGGAGAAGCCACCTGCGTAGGAGATTTCTGTCAGTAACCTGGCGTCGGGCGTACCGTGCCGCACCTGTATCGGTATGTCAAGACTTTGGATCAGCAAGCGGCAACTGTCCACCCCGTGGTTCACAGCCGGAAAACCGTTGAGCATGGATTTGCACTGTCTCACGCTTTCCTCGATGCCGTTTTCCGCGTCTTTGTAGCGATTTTGGCGGGTGTAGCTATCGATGGTGGTCGGCAAAAGGTCAGCCTCGCCTTCGTTTTGCAAATAGGTTAGCAGCTCGATATGTTCACTCACCAAAGCAACACCTGCTCGCGGCTGAATCAGGGTGGTTCCACGATCCTTGGCTTCTTTGAGTTTTAGCGAAAAGTTTTTCTCCGGCCGCAAACTCTTGTGAAATTCCACAGCTTCATCGAGGTCGACCCGAGAGCCGGTAGGCCACTGTGCCAATACCTCCGCCCGCGATTTCAGGAAATCAGCTTCGGCTATTTTAACATTGCGCAATTCCATGACTTATACCCTCCTAAGGCGAACTCTATCCGCTTGTGTTACAGGTTATCGCTTGATGGACTGTTCAGATTTGTTTTTAATATATTCAGCGCTGTTCTCGGCTCGTAACTGCTGAGTAACCCCATTGCCGACAAAATGTACCGGCTGTCTACAAACAGCTCTGCTTGCTTTGGGCGAAGCGACTGTGGATACAGGTCGCTTCGCATGGCAAACGACGCGAGTTCCTCTTGCCTTTCCGAATGGAGCAGAGCGCCGCCTGTCATGACTAGCTTATCAATATAGGTCAAATCCTTACCGGTCTGTATGTAAGCCCGACCCGCCGCAGTGTACGTTTCTGTGAGCGTCCCTGCATGGCGCAATGTCGCCGTCTCTACGGCGAGCGCCGCGAGGGCGAAGTCGAGCGCCTTGCTCTCCGGGTTTTGGGGCAGCGCGTCCGAGTGGGTAGCCAGTCGGTCTAAATGATTACGCGTCGTTTCCTCAGAGAGTCCCGCTAGTTTCGCCACGCGGGATATCCCCACCGCTTCCACGATTCCGGGCGCTGAACGCCTCATGCCGATATCCCCTTCTACAGTGCGTTTTATGAATGGTTCCGGCAAACCTTTATATATGACTTCTGCGTTGTGCGGAGACCCTGTAGCTACGGAAAACACATCGGTTGTAGCGCCGCCAACGTCGACCGCCAACAGTTCGCCGATCCCCGGCTCCTCTCCGACGCCATTAGCTAACAGCTCAACCCCGTCAAGTACAGCCGCTGGGGTCGGCATAAGTATTCCGTCTAGCAACTGTCCGGTATGGCTGAGTCCCTTTGCATGTACTATCCTTTGAAGAAAGATTTCTCGTATCATTTGGCGGGCAGGTTCAATATTCAATGTATCCAAAGACGGCATGACATTATCGCAAAGATATGCCTGGCGATGCTTAAGTATTCGCATGACCTGGCTTGAGCAGCTCCGGTTCCCGGCTATGATTATGGGAAAATCTGCCGACATATCGGCAAGCACAGCGGCATTGTTCACAATACACTCTGTATTCCCACCGTCGGTACCGCCGGTAAGTAGGAGAATATCGGGGGATATGGTTTCAATTTCCATCGCGTCGCTTTCAGTTATATAATAACTATACACTCTCACAACTTTCGCGCCCGCGCCCAGCGACGCCAGAGATGCTGCCTTTGCCGTAAGCTCAGGCACAAGACCGCACGCAACCATGCGCAACCCGCCGGCCGCGCTGGAACAAGCTAAACGTTTGCTAAACTCCAAACGCCCGGTTTGCTTTTCCATCTCGGCAAGCGCTGAGGCGAGTCCATCCGCAACATCTGTTTCGACCGTAGTGCGCGACGACGCCGAGCCGATCAACCGTTGTTGCCCGATATCAACGGCGGTCACCTTGGTATAGGTACTGCCAAAGTCAATGAGTAATACTGCTTCCATAATAATCAATCAATAACCAATCAATCAGCAAGCCCAAGGTCTTCCCTGAGCGCCTTGATCGCCGCTTCCGGAGCTGTTCCCGGGCCGAAAACGCGATCGAATCCCATAGCCCTAAAGCGTTTTTCCACATCCTCAAAAGGCTGCTTCCCCACGACAATATTGCCGCCAACGTAGAGAAGAATTCCATCAAGCCCGCTCTCTATGCACTTATCGCGCATGCCGCGGCAATCCAGTTCACCGTGGCCATAAAGTGATGAGACTATTATGGCGTCTGCGGCAGTTTCGATCGCAGCGGCAATGTATTCCTCCTGCGAAACCATCACGCCAAGGTTAACAACATTAAATCCCGCTTCAGTAAACGCGTAGTACAGGATTTTGTTCCCTACAGCGTGAACATCGGCGCCTATCACTCCGAGTACGATCGTTTTTTTTTGAACGCTCATGATACTTCCCTTCGATGACTAAGCCTGTTTATACTCTTACTCTTATTTATTACTACACGCGAGATTTGCTGTTCGAGATACATCAGCGAACCTGCATCGATATGATATATGAATTCAATCGCCTCGCCGCCTTCCTGTTGAAAGACGCGCAGGGCGTTGGCCTCGCGTGGAGCGCAAAAACGCGCGCAGTGGTTCGGTACAATGAGGGTATCCATCGAGCGCATGAAAGCCTCCACGCCGTCCTGTCCAAACAGAATATGCGGCGTATCCCCTCCATTAGAGGTCAGTTCCGCGAGTGTCTCTCGGATCAATAGCGCGAACCGTTCGCTGGCCGCCAGTATCCCTACGCGCCTGTTTTCCCCCACCTTAGCCAGTTTTGCGACAGTATCGCGGGATGGGCTGAGTACTACTTTGCTGATATGCCCCTCCCTCGCCGCGAGAACCACTCGCTCAAAATGGGTCGGGGTAGTAACGATTATGTCCGGCGACTCCTCCACGAGGTCAAAATCGTGGGGCAAGTCGTCCAGTAATTGGTGCGAAACATCCGTGTTGCGTATCCGCGCTACCTGTTCAGAGATAACATGGAGTGTTTCTGGATTGCAATCAACTACGATCACACGCACGCGTAGCGGCTTGTCTTCCCACTTTTGCGTCCTTTGGTCGAACAACACCTGTGTATCTCTCAGTGAGAAACCAAGTTTTTGCATATCGTTTATCAAGTTGTCTACCAGCCATATTGCCTGTTCTTTTTTCCCTTGCTTATCTTTAACACCCCTGTTGCGGACAAAAGTCCCCCGCCCTCTCGCTTTTTCTATCGCGCCCAACCGTTCCAGCTCGTCATAAGCATGCTTGACGGTTCCGGTTGAGAATTTCATCTCCTCGGCCAATTCTCGCACAGTCGGCAATCTATTGTTCGGTTTGAGCAATCCTTCTTCGATCTCGGAGAGGATTGAATCCACGATCTGCCTGTAAAGCGGGTATTTGCCGTCGGACAGATCGGGCCGCAATGTTTTTTCATCCATAATAGTCATCCCATTTTTTCTAATTGCCAATTATCGTACTTGCGGAGTTAGTTGCTCATTGTTTCCGTGTGATCCATCGAAGATAATCAGCGCGGCCTTGCTTATATAGATCGTTTCCAAAACTGTCAACCACGACTGTTAAGGGCATGTTTCGGACTGTCAGCTTGCGGATCGCCTCGGGGCCAAGGTCAGCATACGCAACAAGTTCTGAAGCTTCGACGCAACGCGCCAGCAATGCCCCCGCGCCGCCTAAAGCGCCAAAGTACACAGCGCCGTATTCCATCATCGCCTTAATTACATCGGGTTCGCGCGCGCCCTTGCCAATCATGCCTGTTAGTCCCAGTTTTATTAAGCCGGGCGCGAAAGCGTCCATGCGGTAGCTGGTGGTCGGTCCCGCCGAGCCAATCACGCGGCCCGGTCTTTGCGGCGTGGGGCCTGTATAATATATGATTGCCCCCTCGATCGGAAATGGCAGCGGCTTTCCCAGCGTGATCAATTCCGCCATGCGCATGTGGGCGGCGTCCCTGGCGGTATATATCTCGCCTGAGAGCAGCACGCTCTCCCCGCAACGCAACGCGCGCGCGTCTTCCCGTCTCAGCGGCGTTTCAATCGCTTTTGTGTTCGTACTCATAATTCCTCGCTTGCGCGCCGCACAACGTGGCAGTTGATGTTTACAGCTACAGGTAGTCCCGCTATGTGCGTCGCCATGGCGGAAATTTTGACCGCCAGGGCTGTCGTCCGCCCACCGAAGCCTTGCGGGCCTATGCCTAACGTGTTGATCGATTCCAGTAGCTCGTCCTCTAGGGCGGCATACCACGGATCGGGGTGTGTGTCGCCGGTATCGCGCATTAAGGCCTTCTTCGCCATTAACGTCGCTTTGTCAAGAGTTCCCCCAATCCCAACGCCGACGACTATAGGCGGGCAAGGATCCGGTCCGGCTTCCTCTACAGTTCGCAATACGAAGGCTTTGACGCCTTCCAAGCCATCTGACGGGCGCAGCATCGCCGCGCGGCTTTTGTTTTCGCTCCCGAACCCTTTTGGAGCGACAGTAATCTTGCATTGCTCGCCAGGGACAATGTCGTAGTAGATCATAGCCGGCGTATTATCACCCGTATTGGCGCGCCGCAAAGGGTCGGCTACCAGCGACGCACGGAGGTACCCTTCCCGAAATCCCTGTCGTACCCCTTCGTGGATGGCTTCATTTAAATTCCCAATTATGTGTACATCTTGCCCCAGTTCAATAAACACGCAGGTCACCCCTGTGTCCTGGCAAATCGGCAAGCTTTCTTTTTTAGCAATCGTATAGTTTTCTATGATTAATTCAAGCGTTTTTTTTGCTTGTGGCCACTGTTCGCGCTCAAGGCTGTCGGATATGCTTTTGCGCGCGTCGTCTGGCAATACGCAATTTGCCGTCACACACAGCCGACGCACAACCCCGGTTATGATTTCAGCTTGCAGCTCCCTCATCCCAGCCTCCTCCTGCGCGAAAAACGTTATTTTTGAACATTTTACCCATAATAGCATCAACGGGAAATTGTGTCAACACAATTTCCCCAATTGTTATATAACAATAAATGGCATGATGTTTAAAACATGCTGTTATACTCGTCAACAGTTATATCAATATCCTTTCGCGACTTCTATTTGCTGTACACCAATAAATTTAGCAACCTGGGTATGCACTTGACGCCAACTGACCCAAACCCACTTCAGACAACTAAGCGATAAGGGGGTATCGACTTCGCTTCGACTGCGTACAGCGTTCGTC
>JGI24702J35022_10001955_pt1 | contig 12709 bp, 14 predicted proteins | sample TergutTh196P4_FD_35022 | JGI IMG/M metagenome (IMG submission 35022)
GGTACTGGTAAGACCACTGCATTACTGGACTTTTGGCAAACATTACTAGAAAATAAATGTGCACTACCTCTTTACGTACCGCTAAATGAATACACAGCCGAATCAAACTTTATCCAAGAATACATTAAAACCAACTATGAACAAATCGATATAGACACTCTAAAGTATAACTTTGTGCTGCTGCTTGATGGCTTTAACGAAATGCCCCACAAAAACCCTTTGCCCTTAATGCAAGAGATTGCCAACTGGTTAAACAAAAAATCAAGCAACATAAATGTTATCATCACCTCACGAGATGAATTTACTACAGATTATCTCATTAAGTTCCAACAGTATGACGTACAACCACTTGACATAAATGTAGTAAAAAACTATCTTGACAGTGACAGTTCTACTGTTAACGAATTGTACTCGCCAATGATGTTAGATCTGTACAAGAATACAGATAAACAGAAAAAACAAGCCAAAAAGAAAAGGGTACCAATTAATTTTAAAGACGGTTTGAAGCGTGGAGAAATACTGTATAATTATTTGCTTGGACAAATTGTTAACTGTGTAATACAAGGGCAAATAGATCAAATCGTTCCAGTATGGTACACATTATTTGAAGTAGCACCCTATATTGCATATGACATGGAAGCTTCCAACATATATTACATCAAAAAAGCAATACTTGAACAAAAAATCTCAACGTTTTGTAAACAATTTCCAGTTGAAAATCAAATAAAAAAATGTTCTGAATGGCTTCAAAATTTAATCAAAAATAAAAAGCGTTATCAACTGAAGGTTAGTGACGATGAAGTTCAAAAAATTTTGTTGGTAGATAACAAGTATCTGTTCAGGAAAGATGAAAACGAGCAGTATATTTTTCGGCATCAACATTTTAGGGATTTTCTATCTGCTCTTCATATTGCTAACGTTATTCGAAATAGCCTTATTAACGATGTCAATTTGTCGCTCGAAGGTTCTAATGATCATGATTTGATGGATTGGCCTGTATCGGACACTGAATACATTTATTTGTCGCCAGAAGTTTACAATCGAAAATGGCCTGATCATATCTGTGAAATGCTGGGTGATTATTATGGTGACTATAAGCACCGCACTAAATATGATAAACAGTATCGCACTGAATTACACGATCTACTTGATCGCTTACGGGGACTACAACGTGTAGAAAGTAGTTATGCTGTTAGAAACATCATAAACACATGGCGCAAGGCTCGAGACAACAGAATTATTGATGAAAACCTTGCTTTATTAGATTTGAGTCAAACATCACTGAATGGCGTTATTTTAGCAGATAAACAGTTTTTTACCAAATTTGATGGAAGTATTATTTCGGAGAGTACTCTGTTGTCAAATGGACATTTTGGTGCGGTTAGGAGTGCGGTGTATAGTGCTGATGGCAGTCGTATTCTTTCTGCTTCTTATGACTGTACTGTTAAGGAGTGGGATAGAGAAACGGAAAATTGCATACACACCTTTACAGGCCACACCCAGAGAGTTAGGAGTGCGGTGTATAGTAGGGACGGTAAACGTATTCTTTCTGCTTCTTATGACTGTACTGTTAAGGAGTGGGATAGAGAAACGGAAAATTGCATACACACCTTTACAGGCCACACTGATATAGTGCAAGATGTTGTGTATAGTGCTGATGGCAGTCGTATTCTTTCTGCTTCTTATGACGGTACTGTTAAGGAGTGGGATAGAGAAACGGAAATCTGCATACACACCTTTAAGATCGATTCGGCCAGTGATAGAGTAAATAGCGTGAGGTACAGTCTGGATGGTACTTGTATACTCGCAACAAATAGGAAGGGTACTATTGAGGAGTGGTTGATAAAAAATGTAACGCTTCGCCACACATATGCTGTTAATGGTCATAAACAAAATACGTGCAGTGCGGTGTATAGTAGGGACGGTAAACGTATTCTTTCTGCTTCTTATGACGGTACTGTTAAGGAGTGGGATAGAGAAACGGAAAATTGCATACACACATACCCAGACCAGATGGATAGTGGTGAGTGGAGTGCTGAGGTTAGGAGTGCTGTGTATGGTGGTAAAAATGATGAATACATACTCTCCGCATCTCATGATGGTACTGTTAAAGAGTGGAACAGAACAACTGAGAAATGTGTATGCACATTTAAAGGTCATGACCATTGGGTTAGGAGTGCGGTATATAGTGATGATTGGAAGTATGTACTTTCAGCATCTGAGGATGGCACTATTAAGGAATGGGACAGAGAAACCCAGATCTGCTTGCGCACTTTTAAAGGATCCCCTAATTGGGTTCGTAATGTGGTGCTTAGTGATGATGGCTGCAGGGTACTTACAGCATTTGATCGAAATATTGTAGAGTGGGATAAGAAAAAAGGGGTATATTTACAGATATTTAGTGGACATTCGGATTTCGTTAGGAGTGCTGTGTATGGTGGTAAAAATGATGAATACATACTCTCCGCATCTCATGATGGTACTGTTAAAGAGTGGAACAGAACAACTGGAGAGCCCACAGATATAATTAATGTCTACCCTGATAGGGTGAATATTGCGGTGTATAATAAAGATAGGACCCGAATTCTATTTGCATTATGTAATGGGACTATTAAGGAGTATGATATACAAACTAAAGAAATTTTACACACATTTACAGGTCATAACAAGGAAGTGTGTAGTATGATGTATAGCAAAAATGAGTTGTATATACTTTCAGCATCCGAGGACGGTACGGTTAGGGAGTGGAACAGAGAAACAGCAATTGAATCGTTACAATATACACATGGTAGTAGTGTGTATAGCGTGAGGTATAGCTATGACACATTTTATATACTCTCAGCAGCTAACGATCACACTATTAAAGAATATAATAAGAAAAATTGCACGTCAAAAGTCTTTGGAGATTCTGCTTGTCAGGAAAAGCACGACAGCAGAGTGTATAGTGTGGTGTATAGCAAGGATGATAAGTATATTCTTTCTGCTTCTTATGACGGTACTGTTAAGGAGTGGGATAGAGAAACTGGAAATTGTATACACACATTTGAGGGTCTGAATAATGGGGTCAGGACTGCTACGTATAGTAGTGATAAATGTATATGCGCAATATCTAACAACGGAGTTATTATGGAGTGGAATCGCGAAAATACTAAGTCACCTTTATGTAAAAAACAACTGTTCGGTTTATTTATCAAAAATTGTAGTTTCAAGGGTTGTAGTTTTGTATCTGAGGAGATTAATCGGTTAGTACAATTATACAGTGGTAACGTACAAAATGCTTTTTTAAGATCCATCGTGGCAAAAAAACTACGAGGCAAGCCACGCGAAATCCATATAGCTTTAGATACTGATGATGGGAAACCAAAAAATTTGATACTCACGGGATCAAATGGTTGTGGTAAAACAAGTATGTTAATTGAGCTTAAACAAGCTGTGGAAGATATCATTGCTGGTAAGGTGAACAATGAGTTTGTGGCGAATTTTTCAGATAGTGACTCTGAAGTAATACAAGTGTTGCGACTTGAACACAAAATGCGTTATTATAAATGTGTTTTCATTTCAGCAGTACACAATAACCATTGGTCTTCTATGGGAGATGATATATCTTTAGATTTTTGGGAGAAACTAAAGGATATACAAGTGAATATTTACAGGTGTACTAGTAACAATTCTATAGAACGAAAATTCTGGATAGAATTATTGAAAAAAATTGAAAACATCTTACAAGGTTTATTCGTTAATAAGACTATAAAATTGAACTATGATACGAAAAACAACGATTTTCGTATGTATTATACGTTTGGTAACTCTTCTGAAAATGTCGGTATGTTGCAACGGCACCAGTTGCCAGATGGCTACTCTGCTGTTTTGAATATTTTCTGGGCAATTGTGAAACCTTGGAAAGATATGACGATTCCTTTTAAGCGTATACGCGGATTGGTTATCATTGATGAATTGGAAGCTCATCTTCATGTTCAGATGCAAAAGGACATTTTGCCCTATTTAATGAAGCTGTTTCCTGAAGTGCAGTTTATAGTAGCAACGCACTCACCATACATATTGAACTCAGCGGAAAACGTGGTCATATATGACATGGAAAAAGAGGAGATAATTAAAAAAAGTGATGAGTTGTATGAGTTATCAGGTCTTAGTATTGACGAGATCACTAAAACGCTTTTAGGTTGTGATAAGTATTCCAAGGCGGTACGCACCCTGTTGAAGAAGTATGATAAAGACTGTGATAACAAATATGTGAAGGGCGCGTACGAAACATATGACAAATTAGATTCGATTTTGTCGGACACGAATCCGCTAAAATGGGCGTTACGCAAAAGACGGAAGTGGCTTAAAGGTGCTGATTATGAGGAAGTTAAATAGACCAGCTGAACCTACCGCCCTTACGGCATATAATGCACATTCATCTAAGAGTTTGTCCGTTAAAAAAACAAGAAATGATATTAGAAAGAAGCTTGGAGAAATGTCATTTAACAAATGTGCTTACTGCGAAAATGTATGCACTACTATTGAAATTGAGCATTATAGGTGTCAAAAAAATTGTCCAGATAAGGTGTGGTTGTGGACTAATTTATTACCTAGTTGCCATGATTGTAACACTAAAAAAGGCGGTGGTGTTACAAATTCACATGAATGTGACTTCAAGTCAACACATAAATGTAGCGTTGAGACGAAGATTATCAACCCAGCCGATGAGTTCCCACAAAAACATTTGAAGTATAACGATGGTGGTGTTTTTGGAAAGACCCCTTTAGGGCAGAATACCTGTAAATATTTAGGAATGCGTGACACATCACGTGTGGCCAACGAATATGTAGCAGCGAAAAAGACTGTGAATTCAACATTTGCAAGTGTTTTTACAATGTTTAAGGTATATCATGAGTCGTGTTCCAATAATATGTTGGAACCACTTCTAAGAAGGGAAGTGAATAAATTTATTGATGGGTTGATTATGTATACGTGCAATCATGCTCCGTATAGTGCAATATATGCCTCCGAAATTTTTCGGCACACAAAGTATCCTAAGTTAGTGGATGAATGCGAGCGTTTTGATCAGTTGTATAAAAAAAGACTGTTGAATAAAATAAGTCAGCTTGATACCCAAGTGAAAAATGCTGCACTTAATTTATCCGATTCGGAAATTAACGACTTCGTTAAGATTGTTGATAAATGTTGGGTTGAGACTGATTCTACTTGTAAGTATAAGAAGGGCTGTCACTTAAGACAACATTAGTATCTTACTGGTAAAATTTTTTACAAAGTGCGTATAATTTTTGTTCGTTTTGGTTTCGACTCAGCCGAGTTGGGGGATTTAGAAATTAATACGTTGAGCACGAATTGGTTCTTCACCAAATGGGAGTGAGTTTGAAGAGTTTCTTTGGGAACAGTTAGTTGTATGGAGTATTAAGGAAAAACTAAGCAAGTTTAGGACAAATTTAAGAAATGAAAGAAAAAGGTTAACCTGAAATACCGAAAGGTCATACGGATTCTATCAATTATTTTGTTGGTACACTATTGTTTCTTGCTTCTACTTCAAGTCGCATCATATTTACTTGTATAACGTCCTGCTTATTTAGGTGTTGTTTTAACATATGGAGGTCAACGCATTGCTTGACAAATGTGTCTCGCAATTCACTTGGGACACGTTCAGTATATGGTAGACAAACCGTACGCACAAACCCTGCAAGCCCCTCAGCATTAGAAAATTTCATAACTTTAGGCAAAAGCTCCACACGCAGAGGCGTTAACATTGCTTCATTTAACAGTGCCCGATATTCTTCAACACCTAAATATGCATAAGGAAAACTAAAATCACTAAAGTAACCTTTCCACTTCGGCAAAGCCCGTAGTTCATCAAGACAACTAATCACTGATTCCATGTTGCCTCTGCCACCCATCTGAAAAAGCAAACGACCCTGAGACTTTAAACACTGAGCAACACCCTTAAGTACCATAACTTGATCCAAAACCCAATGCAGAGCAGCATTGGAAAAGACTACGTCAAACTTTTCTTGAAAACGGATATTTCGAGCATCCATCACTTCAAAACTAAGATTCGCATATTTCGATGATGAACTATTATTTTTTGCTAATTTAACCATTTGTTCTGAACTATCAATACCCACTACTTTACCATTAGGCAGTAAATTAGCAAGTTCACAAGTTATTTTACCAACACCACAACCCACATCAAGCAACACCTCATCACCTTTGAACTTAAATTTAGACACAAGCTCTTTTGCCCATTGATATTGATGCTGAGAATTATTGGAGTAGTCCGCTGCATCCCAAATATATCCATCATGTACCATTATGAATCCAACGATCCAACATATGCATACCCCGTGAAAAAAACCTTACTCAACATAAAAACAATAGGCAACCTCCGAAAACGTTACTCTCATGAAAATCTGCCATTGATACCTTATGACAACACATTATATATCTGAAACCAACAACACAACACAACAAAACCAACACTATTTAACTTTCCCAAAAACCACCAAACACCACCAAACAAACCTCATAAAACAAACTCCCATTAAAGTACAACAAAAAAGCTAATAAAACAAATTTTCATTGAAGCGTGCTATGTAAAAACCTTTTGCTCTGATTAACTTCCTTTGCTTTTGGAGTGTGTTGGAAGAAAACACCGATTTACATATGGACCTGTAAACCTCATCAAAAAACCAAAAAAATTTCAACAACATAGTGTAACATCGATTTACGAGAAACAAACAAAAACAGTTTGTCAAAACCAGAAATTGGTTTTTCCCAATAGTAGTGGTTTTTTATTGGTGGAGAGTAATATTTAATTTGATGCTTGAAACTTAAAATGAATAAAAATATTCACATGGTGGTTTTAGGTTAATGGATTTAGTTGATGGTAAGAGTTTGTATGATGTTTTAGGAGTAAGTAGGGGTGCTACGGGTGAGGAGATTAAGGATGCGTATCGTGAACTCATAAAGTTTTTTGCTCCTGATGTGAATATGGGTGAGCCTGAACGGGTTAAGCGACAGTGTGAGGAGAAGGCTAAGGAGCTTAATTTTGCGTATGAAGTTTTAAGTGATGTTGATAAGAGAAAGGCTTATGATGCAAAGCTTGACGCATTAAAGAATCGTAAGAAAATAACTTGTCAGCATTATTGTTATTGTAACAAGTTTGAATATATTGTCTAGTTTTAGTTTTCTTGACAACATTTTTTTATTTTAGCTGGTAGAGGTGTTTTCTATAAAAAAATGTGCGGATTTTGGTGTTTTTTTATTGTGTTTCAATGAAAGTTTGCTTTATGATATTTGTTTATGATTAAACATGTATCTTTTACACTATTTTTAATTGGTGTGGGGTTTAAAGTGTTTGATAATTTGTTAGGGTTTGTTTTCAGGTTTAAAATCTGTAATTTTTGTCATGTGTTAAGACATGTTTCCGCTAAAAAGTTGAATGCATGTGCATGTTTCGTTTTGTTTTGTGTTTAGAAGTCGGGTGGTATTCCGTTTTCTTTTATGTATTGTTCGCGGGTTAAGTATTGGTTTTTAACGTCAGGGTTGTGTGTACATTGACAGCATACAGTTAAATGGTCAAAGTCAAAGTCACGGTTTGGTAGAAAACAACAATCTGATGGACAAGTATATTCTATTTGAGTGTCTGTCATAGTTTAGTCTTCCACTTGTTTTTACCTGTACAATTCATTTGGCTGCAGTATTGTGTTTTGTCTGGGTTGGGGTGTAGGTGTTGGCAGGTTTTACAGGTTTTATTCATGTTAAGGATCCTTCGGTTTCTTTGAGATTTTCATAGTCTCGACAACGTAAGTTATCTTTGTTGTGCATATAGATTTCGGGGGCTACATATTCACAATATGTGGGGTCTGTTTTGTCGTGGTGTGTGCAGGTTTTCATGTGGCAAATGAAGGTTATTTTCATGGTTGTTCCTCTGTTAATTGTTTTTAGGGTGTTTTTATGTTTTTGCACACCCTTAAAACAAAACAGTTGTTTATAATTTGTAAAAAGTTTCTTTGATAAAAACATGGTGTACACTATATGAAACAAAAGATAGTTCTGTGTGCATTTACAAAAACATTCTATCACACCCTTACTAAACAACAACAATATTAACAAAAAATAAACATAAAAACAAAAAAACAACATTAAACAAAAAACATAAACCATAATAACCTGCAAATAAATATTTAATTGTGGGTTTGGGCCAAAACCGGGTAATTGCACTGCAATTTGGTTCAACCCAAACCCACAATTAAACATTCATTGTGAAGAGGCTATAGTTTTATGAGTGAAAAAGTTAGATGTCCTTGGCCAGAAAATATTCCTATTTATGTTGATTATCATGATAATGAATGGGGACGGCCGGTGCATGATGATAAAAAATTGTTTGAAATGTTGGTTTTGGAGGGTATGCAGGCGGGGCTTTCATGGATTACGGTGCTTAAGAAACGTGAAGCATTTAGAGAAGCATTTGATGGCTTTGACCCCAAACTGGTGGCTCTTTATGATGAGGCTAAAGTTCAAGAGCTTATGGCAAACCAGAAAATAATAAGAAACCGCCTAAAAATTGGTGCTGCAGTGAATAATGCCAAACGATTTTTAGAAATTGTTGAAAAATATGGCAGTTTTGACAAATTCATCTGGCAATATGTAAACTATAAACCAGTTATTGGTCATTGGATAAAAATTGAGGACTTACCGCCAACTACCCAGGTTTCTGATAAGTTAAGTAAAGATTTGAAAATGTTGGGTTTCAAGTTTGTTGGCTCAACCATAATTTATGCATTTATGCAAGCTACAGGCATGGTAAACGATCACCTTACAAAATGTTTTACCTACAAAGAATTAACCGCTACAATGTAACTTGCAAAATCGCAAAACTAACAGTATAACCAAACCTATCACAATCACAACAAAAAAATCAACACTACACAAGAAAAGCAAACACTTCTACAACACACAACACACACAACAGTCAATACTGGAAAAGAGAAAACAAACAACCAAAAAAACCAAAGACAACCTCCGAAAAACCCCAATTTTGCCCCTAAACATGGCTATAGCAGTGTTTCAAACCATATTTAGAAGGCTTTCGGAGGCTACCTAGAATTTACACGATAACCAACAGCAATAATGACATCAAGATTATAAAAATCATCCGTGTTACCTCTTGAGTGCCTTCAATTTGAACGTGTGCAATTTTTGCACAAGTTAAATTCTTGTCAAGCTCTTCTTTCTCATAGATGTTGGAAAGATGCTTTGTAATAACGCTCCGCTCAGTATCAAATAATTCAGCAACAGCTTTTTGTGTTAACCATAATGTTTCGTTTTCAAATCGAACATTGACCACTGCTTTTTCCATCATATGATTGATACAACACAATTATGCCTTCATTACTGCTGCCCATCAATTATTGCCTCCAATTTCTGTAAGTCTTCGGTAATCTCATGTTCCAACGCGTTAATATTTTCTAATATTTCACATGGATGGAGATAACTCTTCTCCACGTATACAGTTTGTTCATATTTGTTTATGGAAAGACATAGTTGTTGTCAACGATTTCGCTTTTTGGAACTTGTTTGAGATTATAGAAACAGCCTATACAGGCAGTAGGCTTACTTATAAGAACCAATCCTACCATCTAAAACCCACTTTGGTTAAACCATTTGATTTTTATCGACGAGTCACAAAGCCTGACAGCTCTTGCACCTCACTTTTAAAAGATTGGGTGGTTTTAGTTTGTGGCGTAATTAAATGGAGTCAGAAATAAAATCCGAAAGATCTAATATACGTGTTTTTAAGAGGTATTAAACATGTAAGATGGAAAATTTTGTTGTAATAAACCTAATTTTGTTTCACATGTCATAAAATTTTTAAATATATGGCGTTTATTTTTATATTGACGTATTTATTATAAATGTATATTGTTTTTTAATAAATATGTAATCAAATTTTTTTTATCTGTCTGTCTGTTTTTGGGGTAATTTGGTGAAAAGTTATATACTGTGAATACATAAGGGTTTATGTGTTAGAGATGAGAGTAGGACTTGTCGGATTTGGTAAAGCGGGTAAAGCTGTTGCGACGGTATTGTTGCAAAGTGAAGAAGCGGATCTTTGTTGGGTTGTTAGGAAAACAACAAATCTTCAGCATCGTTCAGTTCCCGAATTTCTTGGAATAAAAGATGACAATCAGGGGATAATTTTTACTATAGATGAACATACCCCTGCCGAACTTTTTGATAAACATCCTGTTGACGTTATAATAGATTTTTCATCTGAGAGAGCAATATTGGCTTACGGGGAAGCGGCTGCTGAGAGAGGTATATGTATTATTACAGCAATATCAGCGTATCCTGAAAAAACAATTGATTTTCTAAAAATGCTTTCAACAAAAACGAGGCTTCTTTGGTCGCCAAACATTACTGTGGGTATTAATTTTTTGATATTGTCAGCTAAAATTCTTAAGTCAATTGCTCCCTATACAGATATTGAGTTAATTGAAGAACATTTTAAGGATAAAAAAGAGATTTCAGGGACAGCGATAAAAATTTCTCAGCACTTGGGGTTAACTGATAAAGATATTAAATCGGTTAGGGCTGGAGGTATTGTAGGGCGGCATGAAATAATTTTTGGGTTTCCACATCAAACAGTACGGTTAATTCATGAGTCTATAACGCGGGAGGCTTTTGGTAATGGTGCGTTGTTTGCGGCTAAAAGTATCGTTACTCAAAAAAATGGGTTTTATACCATGGAGGATATATTGACACCCTACTTTAATGTTCAATAGTATCATTTTTTTAGTTGTGTTTTTCAATCGGTTAACTTTCGGCCTATGTTACCGTTACATTAACAATAGTGTTATTTGGACTAATGTACCTTTCTTCTTCAATGTGTTATAAATTTTTTTTGTTGATGGTGTGTTGACAATTTATTTAGTAAATTCAAGATTCCGGTCTGTCTGATAAGTAGGTTACAGAGTTTTTGTTGTTGTAGGTGATTTTGGAAAGTTTGTGTTTTGGAAGTATTTTTGTGTTTTTGTGGTTTAAATATTTTGTACTGGTTGATTTTTATTTTTTATTTGTGGTTTTGGTTATTTTTTTGAGTGGTTTTGGGGTGTTTGGTGTTGTTTTTTATATGGCGGTTGTTTATGTATTTAAAGTCAAGCTACTATTGGTTTTATTGTTTTTTGGCGTTTTTGCAGGTTTGATGTGGTGTTTGTTAGGTTGAAGCATTGTTTATTTAGTTAGTGTTTGGGCTGGTGTCTTGGACATAACCCGCCTTTTGTTTATTCTGTGGCATTCGGCTAATCGGGCTACCCGCGCCTATTGTAGATAGTCATCAGCGTCTGTTTGCCCTTTCCACTTGCAGGACGGCCGTTTCATCGTTTCCAATTGGCTAATCGGCCTTTTAAGAGGCCACATCTGTTAAAACACCAATTGGACGTGTCGTTTCTGCTCCGTTGCCAAGGTTCTCACCTTACACCCTAAGGTGTTGCAATTCTACGTGTGGGCGGAGTTTCCTCAGATCTAGTTAAATTGGATCCGACAGCCACACGCCAACTCGCCAGCCCAAAGCATTTTTTATGCAGCAAGCAATAAACGCATCGGATTAAAACTGGTTTTTTTATGTTTAACATTTTTTGTGGTATTGAAAATTTATGAGTTTTTGGTCTAAAAGTTTTTCCCGTTTTCAAGTTATATTTTGATTCAATATTTTATCAACAAAACTATCTATAGGTCATACCCAACCACCTTTGACCCCAAACAATAAACAAACACGTTAGATGTCTTAACAGTATCCAAATTAAGGCACCTAAGATCTATTAGCATATTAACTCACAAAATCAACTTATCCGTAATTTTTGACTTTTTTTATCACATTTGGTGATGTTGAACAGGACGCAAGTTGCATTAAAATAATGTTGTTGTTTGCTTTTTGTTGTCAAACGATCTATAGTTTTGATGGTTTGTGTACTTGTCTTAGGGGCGATAAATGTTTCTTACTACTAACATGTTAGTGCGATATGTTTGTTTATGTTTGCGGTTTTTGTGGTTTGTGTGTGTTGAAAAAGTTTTTAGTTGTGTGTTTTGTTTTTTGTGGTAGTAAATATTTTGGGAATTATGGGTAATCGAACGGGTATTTTTATCGTATATTGGTGTGTTATAAATTTTTTTTGTTGTAGTTTGGTTTTGGTTTTGGTTTAGTTGTTTGTGGTTGTGTGTTTTTTTGCTTTGTTTTTGTTTCTGTCTTATCCCGAAATAATTTCCCCCCATTTAAGTTAACTTACAACTCAATACTTCAACACAATACCAATACAACAACACCAAAACAACTCCAAAAAAACACCACAACACACAACTAACAAATATAACCAAAATCAAAAACAAAAAACAACACAAATAGTACCTACAACAACACGCAAAAAACAAAATAACCACAAAAACAGCAACCAACCACCTAAAAATAACCACAAAAAGATTCAAACAACACTACAAACAATACAAAACCACCAACACCACACCACAAATAGGAAAAAACCTTGGCCGACCCAAAAAACAAACAACACCCCAAACAACCAAAATCATAAAACAAACATACCAAAAAGACCACCTACACGCCAAATATCTTGAAAAAATTATTTACGCCCGCCAAAAAATAAAAATCTCACACAGAATAATCCACAAGGTCTTAATC
>JGI24702J35022_10001956_pt1 | contig 12699 bp, 9 predicted proteins | sample TergutTh196P4_FD_35022 | JGI IMG/M metagenome (IMG submission 35022)
CGCTCGACCAGTATCTTGCCGAGGCCGCCATTTCCGGTATATCCGAGTTGGATACGCGAGCCATAACTCGCAAGCTCCGTACTCAAGGCACCATGATGGGCATCGTGACCTCTGATAAGACGCCGGAACAAGCCCTTGAACTCCTAAACTCGGTGCCCCGCTACGGACAGACCAATTTCGTGAAAGATGTCTCTACCCGCTCTGTCTTCCGCTGGCAAGATGACAGAGCAACACATCCATTTCACCTCGCGGTATTGGACTGCGGAGTCAACTACGGTATACTGCGAGCACTTAGTGCACTAGACTGCGCCGTCACCGTAGTGCCCAGCGCTACTTCAGCCGAGGAGATCTTGAACCTCAAGCCGAACGGCGTGATCATCTCGCCAGGTCCGGGAAATCCCGATCTTCTGGGCAACATCGTTTCAAGCATCGAGAAGCTTATCGGACGGTTGCCGATCATGGGCATCTGCCTGGGTGCCCAGCTTATTACTCACGCTTTCGGCGGCAAGAGCCTCAAGCTCAGTTTTGGCCACCGCGGTGCTAATCAGCCTGTACGAGAACTCCGCACCAAGCGCGTACATATCACATCGCAAAATCACACCTATGTGCCCGATCCGGACTCACTTCCTTCCGAACTTGGGATCAGCCACGTAAGCTTAAATGACGGTACCATCGAAGGCGTCAGGCATAAGTCTCTGCCCATCTTTGCTGTTCAGTACTGGACCGAAGCTTCACCTAGGACACTGGGTAGCTTTCAGGTCTTTGAGGAGTTTTTGGAGATGGTGCGAGGAGCGAAGTAATGAGCGCACTAATAATACGAGGTACACCAAAACAATTATCTGGGAAATAGATTTGGGGAGACTGTAGAGCCATGCCTTCTAAGCCTTCTAAAGTACTGATCATCGGCTCGGGGCCCATCGTCATCGGGCAGGCCGCAGAATTTGACTACGCCGGCACACAGGCTTGCAAAGCCATGCGCGAGGAAGGTGTAAGTTCCGTGCTGGTAAACTCCAATCCGGCTACCATCATGACCGATGAGGAGATTGCCGATGTCGTCTACATCGAGCCACTTACCCTGGATGTCCTCACGCGTATCATTGAACAGGAGCGACCGGACGGATTGCTACCTACTCTTGGCGGGCAGACAGGTCTGAACCTGGCGGTGGCACTGGCAGATGCCGGGGTGCTTGAAAAATATAATGTGCGCCCCCTTGGTACATCCATTGAGACCATCAGGACTGCCGAGGATCGGGAGCTTTTCAAACAGCTTCTTATCAAGATTGGCGAGCCGGTACCTCCAAGTGCCACGGTGAATACCTTAGAGGATGCCCAACTCGTCGCACGAAATCTTGGTTTGCCCGTAGTCATCCGCCCCTCCTATACCTTGGGTGGTACGGGCGGGGGAATGGCTCATACCTGGGAAGAGCTTGATCAAGTGGCCAGTGCAGGACTACTGGCATCTCCTACCAACCAAGTGCTGGTGGAGAAATCGGTTGCCGGCTGGAAAGAGATTGAGTACGAGGTCATCCGCGATGCCGCCGACACTTGCATCACCGTCTGTAACATGGAAAACTTTGATCCCGTCGGCGTCCACACCGGTGACAGTATCGTGGTGGCCCCATCCCAGACGCTTACCGCCAAAGAATGCCAGATGCTACGAACGGCAAGTCTCAAGATTGTCTGTGCTCTCAAGATTGAGGGGGGGTGCAATATCCAGTTTGCCCTAGATCCCAAAAGCGGTCGGTATGTCGTCATTGAGGTCAACCCCCGCGTGAGCCGCTCCTCTGCCCTGGCCTCAAAGGCCACAGGTTACCCCATCGCCCGCGTCGCTTCAAAGATCGCCATCGGCAAAAGGCTGGACGAAATTACCAACGCCGTCACGGGCAAGACGCTGGCCTCTTTTGAACCGGCGTTGGATTACCTGGTGGTAAAGATTCCCCGTTGGCCGTTCGATAAGTTCGCCTCGGGCGATAGACTGCTAGGCACTCAAATGAAAGCCACGGGCGAAGTGATGGCTATTGACCGCACCTTTGAAGCCGCTTTCCAGAAAGCCGTGCGCTCACTGGAGTTCGGCAAGAAATCTCTGCTCTGGGAAGACCCAAGTTGGAAGTTCGGCAGTGATATAGATAGCTACCCTATGCAACCAACCGATGTCCGGCTGTGGGTGATTATGGCCGCCCTCAGGCGCGCCGTCACCCCATTAGCCATCGCCGAGGCGACTGGCATCGATCCCTGGTTTCTGTACAAATTACAAGGTATTGTGGCCATGGAAAAGCGGCTGCTCCAAGAACCGCTCGCACCGGAGCTTATGCACCACGCTAAACGGATGGGCTTTCCCGACCGCATTATCGGCACTCTAGCCGACCGCCTGCCGGAGCAGGTGCGGGAGATGCGTCAGGAATGGGGCATCAGACCTGTCTATAAGATGGTGGACACCTGCGCCGCCGAATTTGAGGCAGCTACCCCCTACTTCTACAGCACCTACGAGGAAGAGAACGAGGCGGTACCAGAAACAACACAAAAAGCGGTGGTCATCGGCTCAGGCCCCATCCGTATTGCCCAAGGTATTGAATTTGATTACAGTAGCGTACACGCTGCTCGCGCTCTGCACCAAGCAGGCTACCAGAGTATTATGATCAACTCCAATCCCGAAACCGTCTCCACTGACTTCGACACCTCCGACCGCCTCTACTTTGAGGCGTTGGACGAGGAGAGCATCAGGGATATGCTCGAGAATGAATCTCTGGTTCCGTCAGGTGTAACCACAGGCGAGGGCACCATCTTTCCCCTTTCCATCGTGCAATTCGGCGGGCAGACAGCCATCAATCTAGCCGAGCCACTCACCCGGGCCAGTTTGCCTCTTATTGGTTCAAGTGCAGAAACCACCGATGTTGCCTCTGACCGTGGGCGATTTGAGCAATTCCTCTCTGATCTTGGCATCCCCCAAGCACCAGGAGCCGGTATACGCACCATCGATGAAGCGCTCAGCACCGCCGAAGTCATCGGCTACCCCGTGCTGGTGCGCCCGAGCTACGTGCTGGGCGGACGCGCCATGGAGATCGTCCACGACGCTTCTGAGCTGGTGCGCTATATGCAAGCAGCCGCCGAGCTTGATACGGGGCATGTCATTTTGATAGATAAATATCTGCAAGGCAAAGAGGTGGAAATTGATGCCGTGTCCGACGGTGAAACAGTCTTCATTCCCGGTGTTATGGAGCATATCGAGCGCGCCGGAGTACACAGCGGTGACTCCATGGCTGTCTATCCGGCCATCCGACTTTCCTCACGGGAAATAGACACCATAGTGGACTACTCAGTGCGCATGGGGCGAGCGCTGGGCATCGTAGGGCTCATGAACGTGCAGTTTGTGGTGACAGGAGGAAGCGATGGACTGTCCCAGATCTACGTGCTGGAGGTCAATCCGCGCGCCTCGCGCACCGTCCCGTTCATTTCGAAAGTCACGGGCGTGCCGCTGGTAGATCTTGCCACCCGCGTCATGCTGGGAGAAAGCCTTAAAGAACAGGGCTATGCCACCGGATTGCACCCCAACAGCCCCTTGGTGGCTGTCAAAGCCCCGGTATTTTCCATGTCGAAGCTCACGGGGGTGGACACTTACCTTGGTCCGGAGATGAAATCCACCGGGGAGGTGATGGGCATCGACAAGAATTTTGAGGCCGCTCTGACCAAGTCGCTATTGGCCGCAGGGATGATGTTGCCGCCCGAAGGCAAGCTCCTGCTTTCCATCGCCGATCGTGACAAGGCTGAGGCCTTACCCATCATCCGCCGTCTGCATAGTGTGGGTTATCATTTTTTTGCCACCGAGGGCACCGCTGCCATGATCCGAGCTGCGGACATGCCTGTGCAGGTAATCACTAAAAAGCTCTTCCAGGGACACCCTAACGTGGTGGACGCTATCCGCCATGATATGGTGGACGGCGTGGTCAATACCGTCACCGGCGGGCGCGTGTCGCTACGGGACGGCTTTGAGATTCGCCGCAGTGCCGCCGAGAAGCGCATCCCGTGTTTTACCTCACTGGATACCCTATCCGCCTTAGCTGATGCCCTGTCTCGCGGTGAGCAAGGCTATAATGTAATGCCGCTTCCGGAATATCGACGCAAGGAGTTGGCTTAATACGCCAAGCCATGGATATCGTACCCATCCGCACGTTTGCCAGAGTTATTACCAACGATACGGTCATGCCAGGGGTACATTTGCTTTGGCTTGAGGAGCCGAGAGTAGCTGCCCAGGCCAGACCTGGGCAGTTCGTCATGCTGAAATGCCAAAACGGCACTTTTTTACGCCGACCCTTAAGCATTCACCGCCTAAGCGCGGACAAAACCCGCCTGGCCTTTCTTTTTGCCTCAGTCGGCCGGGGCACCGCCTGGCTGGCTACTCTCGAGGCGGGCGACTATATCGACCTATTAGGACCACTGGGCAATGGGTTTGATCCATCCCCCGGACTTAGAAGGGCCGTACTGATAGCTGGCGGTTTGGGGGTAGCCCCTCTAGGTTTTCTGGCCGATGAACTCATAGCACGGGGTACCCAGGTATCTTTTGCGTACGGAGCCGCCACATCCGCTCTCCTCTGCCCCGATCGTCTGTTGCCCGAAGGAGCGGAGTATGTTTTTATCACCGAGGACGGCAGCCGCGGTCGGCCGGGATTCGTCACCGCCCATCTGCCGGCACTATTTAAAGAAGGATCAGAGTTATTCGCCTGCGGACCGACCCCCATGTACCGGGCGCTTGCCTCCCTAGATGAGTGTAAAAAACTCCAGATACAGGTATCGCTTGAGATTCGAATGGCCTGCGCCTTGGGTGTCTGCTATGGCTGCACCATAAACACCGACAAAGGGCTTCAACAGGTCTGCCGCCACGGACCGGTATTCAACATACACAGTGTTTTGTGGGATGAATTCCCGGATATTTAGTACCATCATGACGAGACATGGGGCGCATTTTTATAACCGAAAATCTGCCGACACCAGAGTGGCGCCGAACTTCGTCATCTGGCGTCGAGGATCCAGTGAGAATAAATTGTCCTTTTTGCTTTCGATCATCCACCTCGCGCCGCACATAATTCCATATTTGAGGGTGTTCTTGCCATTCGTCAAGCAATCCCGGTGTGGCACCAACCAATATCATCTTTGGATCAATTCCCATCATAATGCGCGCCTGTTCATCGGTATCAAACTTCGCCACGCTGGCAGAGATTTGCATCGCAGTTTCTGTTTTACCGCAACCATTTGCTCCCTCAATGAGCACTGCACCTGAACTTAGTAGGCGCTCAGTCAATAGTGAGTCAGTGAATCTTTTATAATAATCCAAAACACTACCGCCTTTTTCTATGACACCAGCATGCCACACTTATCCGCTAAATTGTAAATGTTTCATCCGCTCCATTGTAAGTATTTCATCCGCTATACTGCACCATAAATTATCTCTATGAGGGTTGCGAATACAAATGCGCCGCCAAGTAGACACGCCAGGCCGTAGTGATAAATAATACCAAACATTATTAGAACCGAATTGCACAAGCTAGCGATAGCCGCCCGTGTTATGCTCTTTATAATCCCTATTTTTCCATGCGTTTTTTCATTTCAGGCCAACATCAGCAAATTGGCTAAACCAAGTTGGAATATGGCTTAACATTATGGCGCGCAAAGTATTCCGATGAGCCAGTTTTGACAACGTTCAACAATTTTGCGATGCGCATACTCAGCGACACGGAAGTACATTGATACGCGTAACCAATCAGCCAGGCCTTTTGCATGGGAAAACGTGAAGCCAGAGGGGCGTAATTATAAAATATTTTATCTAATTTATACTTTCAGGCATTAGGTACACGGCCTATTGCCGAGTATCTATCCGGCTATATGATCCCAACATAGCAATCTTAGGGTAGCCACCGACGGACAAGGTGGCTATTGAAGTATTGAGCATATCGAGTTAAACTAACTGAAACTTGAAAGGTATTTTGCAGAAAGCTTATAACGCACCCCAAATAATCAGGAGGAAAGAATGAAAACCATATCAAAACTCCTACCAACCCTGCTCGCCCTAGCTACCATATTAGGGCTGGTCACGACTATGCCCATGACTGCTTATGCGGCCACTCCATCAGCGCCAACCAATTTGACGGCAACTACCAGCGCAAACGGCATAATCCTGAGCTGGGAAGACAATTCAACTGACGAAGAAGGTTTTTTTGTTGAGCGGAAAGAAGGCAGCGATGAATGGGAAACACTGCATCCGGGAAAATATATAACAGGATCTGGGACTGTCAACAAGGATGTAACGACCTATACGGATCTCTCGGCGACAGAAGGCAAGAGATATACTTACAGGGTGGCAGCTTTTAACTCGAAGGTGACCGTTTTCGGGTTGCTACAAGACTATTCCGCTTATTCCAACGAAGTGACCATAACCATGGTTGCCGCGCCAACCAATTTGGCGGCAACGAACAGCGCAAACGGCATAATCCTGAGCTGGGAAGACAATTCAGACATTGAAAATAGTTTTGTAATCTCAAGGAAAGTGGGCAATAGTGGCGCTTGGAATACTTTGTTCGCAATGGTTGACCCCAATATAACGACCTATACAGACACCGAAGTGGAAAGTGGCAAGACATATTATTACAAGGTGAGGGCTCGTAGCCCGAGGCCGTCTGGCATGATGTTGTACTTCGATGATTCCGGTGATTCCAATACTGTCGAAGTGGTTGCGCTTACCACCGAAGCACCCATGATAACCGGCCCTACAAGCATGGCGCTCATCGAAGGATATGCGGCAACATCAACCAACGCCTACTCCATTACGGGTACTCCGGTGCCCACGGTGGCGCTGGATAACAATTATGAAGGCAAAATCACCTGGAACAACAGCACTAAGAAATTGGACATCGCTACGGGGCTGGGAGTTGGCAGTTACCCAATTGTGCTGACCGCCTCAAACGGCACATCGCCTGATGACAGCATCACTTTTACACTCTCAGTCACAGCGGCGTCTACCACCCCGACAACAATGTCGGCTACTGTTACCACCGAGACACTAGCTACTACTATGGCGTTGGCGCCTACTCAGCCCACCATGGCTGCGTCTGCTGACGCAACCACAATAGCCAATACGGCCACGACCACGCCAACCACTACTGAACCGACCACAAGCACCAATGCCGCACCATCGGGAACCCAAGACAATGGCTGGAGCATTGATCGGATAATACTCGTGTCCATTGGCGGCCTTTTAGTCTTGGCCATCATCGTGGGAATCATGGTATTACGGCGGAGATAATGGGCAGTGGAGAAATTGTGCTGGCGGAAGACTAAGGTTACCAGGCTCTAAAAGGCGCATCGTCATCAAACTAGGGGCGGCGCTTGGTTATACTTAACGCTCAAAGCGCCGTCCCTAGTTTGCAGGCTTTCCACCCGCTGATAATCGCGCAGGCCCCTATCTGCCCTTGATAAGTGAGAAGAATTCAGCTCGTGAGGCGGCCTGGCGATGGAAGATGCCCCGTAGGGCAGAGGTTATGACGGTTGCGCCTGGCTTTTTAATGCCGCGCATGACCATGCACAAATGCTCAGCCTCAATGACTACCGCCACGCCATAAGGCTTGAGGGCATCATTGATGGCATCAGCAATCTCGGTTGCCATGCGCTCCTGTACTTGCGGACGGCGCGAGACGCACTCTACCACCCGAGCCAGCTTGCTGATGCCCACCACGCGCCCCTCGGCATTGGGTATATAGCCTATGTCCACCGTGCCAAAAAAAGGCAAGAGGTGGTGTTCGCACATTGAGTAGAACGGGACACTTTTCATGATTACCATCTCGTGATAGCCCAACTCATATCCCACCTTGAGCTCTTCCCGGGGATCGGTGCGTAGGCCGGAGAAAAGTTCCTGGTACATCTCGGCTACCCGTCGCGGCGTTTCGGCCAGTCCTTCTCGGGCTGGGTCGTCGCCTACGGCTATTATAATCTCCGTAACTGCTTGGATGATGGCTGGTGTATCTATCACTTTAAGCTCTCAAGCGACCGATGCAGAGTTCGCGTTCTATAGTACGAATAGTACATCCCTCGGTGCTGACGTAATGCTCATTACCGATATAAAGCAATGGGTTAATCCTGGCAAGATCGGGGCTGCCATCTTCCATAAAAGCATTTTTCTGCCAGTGCACAGCTACGATTTCGCCAATGAGCAAGCGATGATCACCGCAGGGTCGGTCCTCTACCAGTCGGCATTCATAAGCGGCATAGGCGGCATGCAATATGGGCACCAAAGTCTTAGCCGGCCGGTCAGAGCTCAAGCGGAAAGAGCGCAGTTTGTCCATGTCCCCGCCTCCGCTCCCACCGACAGCCGCCACCTCCTCGGCGCGAGCGGCAGGCATAAAATTGACGGCGAATTCTTTGCTCGAGCTAATTAATTGATAGGAATATCGCTTGGGGGCAATGGCTATGGCAAATAGAGGCGGATCATACGACACCGGTGTGTGCCAAGCCACCGTCATGGCGTTGGTTTTGTCTTTGTCGCGCGAGGTGATAATCGCCGCTACTCTGGGATAGTGCTGCGCAAAGATACCTACGCCCTCAGTGCTTCTTTTATCCATTTACTGCCTCCCGTGATTTGTTCTTAGCTTTGCCCCAATCCCAATGCTCTTTCCACGGCATCCATATCCGGCGGCAGATGCATGATGTTTGGAACATTCTGGACTGCGGTATCGGGATCTTTAAGGCCGGTGCCCGTAACCACGCAGACCACTTTTTTGTTGGAGAATTTCATGCCGCGGCTGGCCATTTTTATTAGACCGGCTAGCGGCGCGGCGGAAGCTGGCTCACCAAAAATCCCCGCGCATTCCGCCATAAGGTGATAGGCCTTGAGAATCTCCTCATCGCTTACCATATCAATCAACCCGCCTGACTCATCCCTGGCCTGAACGGCCCGCTGCCAACTGGCCGGATTGCCGATACGAATAGCTGTGGCCACCGTCTCAGGTTTGGCAATGGGGCACCCACGCACAATGGGGGCAGAGCCCTCAGCTTGGAAGCCCATCATCTGGGGGCAGTGTGCCGCTTTTCCCAGATTTTTGAACTCGACAAAACCCCGCCAATAGGCTGTGATGTTACCGGCATTTCCCACCGGGATGAATAGATAGTCAGGGGCTTCCCCCAGGGTTTCTATAATCTCAAAAGCGGCTGTCTTCTGGCCCTCAATACGATAAGGATTGAGAGAGTTGACCAGAGTGATGGGGTGTTTTTGGGTGAGTACTTTGACCATCTCTAGCGCCTGATCAAAATTGCCGTCAACGGCCACTATGCTCGCTCCGTGCACAATAGCCTGCGCCAGCTTGCCTAGGGCAATCTTGCCCTCCGGAATAAGAATGATGGTTTTAAGACCACACCTTGCCGCATAGGCCGCCGCCGATGCGCTGGTATTACCCGTAGAGGCGCACATGATCGTCTGCGAGCCTTCTTCAAGAGCCTTAGCAATGGCCATCACCATACCGCGGTCTTTAAACGATCCAGTTGGATTGCAGCCCTCCAGTTTAAAATATATCTCGCCCACCCCGGTCAGTTCCTCCAGGCGAGGTGCTCTGACCAAAGGGGTGTCGCCCTCACCCAAGGTAATCAGGGGGGTCGTCTGGGTAATCGGGAGATATTCTTGGTATTTAGCCAAAAGGCCGATTTTACTCATATTAATCCTCAATACGCACAATATTACCGACCTCACGCACTCCCACCAACCCACGCAGTTCCCCCAGGGCATGCTGCATCTCCTGCTCGCGGGCTGGGTGAGTCACGATGACGATCTCTGCAATCTGGGCTCGGATATCGGTTTGTTTCTGGATGGCCGAGGCAATGCTGATATTATGGTCGCCTAGGGTGCGGGCAATCTGCGCCAACACACCCGGTTGGTCAGCCCCATTTAGGCGAAGATAGTAACGAGTAACAACATCGGCCATAGGGGTCACGTTATGGGTGAGACTTTCAAAGAAAGCCGGCGGGGGAGCCCCGGCGGCAATGTCATGCCCAATGGTAAGAATATCCGCTACCACCGCACTGGAGGTGGGCAGAGCCCCAGCCCCTTTGCCGGAGAACGTCACCTGGCCTGTGAGGTCGCCGTCCACCAGTACGGCATTGAAGACGCCGTTCACTTGCGCCAAGAAGCTATCGCTTGCCACAAAAGCCGGGTGCACCCGCGCCTCTATCCCCGCGCCGGATTGTTTGGCGATAGCCAAGAGTTTGATGGCATAGCCCAATTCGCGAGCATTTTGAAAATCCCGCGCCGTTAGACTTGAGATGCCTTCACAAAATATTTGGTCCGGGCGTACCTCACTCCGAAAAGCCAAGGTGGCCAAGATGGCTAGTTTATAGGCCGCGTCGATGCCCTCTACGTCATAGTGCGGGTTGGCCTCCGCGTATCCCAGCCGCTGTGCCTCCGCCAGTACCTCGGCAAAACCGGCCTTCTCCTGAGCCATTCGGCTTAGTATATAGTTAGTGGTGCCGTTGATGATGGCATAAATACCATTGACGTGATTTACGACCAAATCGCGCCGAAAGGGAGCGATTAAGGGGATCCCCCCACCCACCGCCGCCTCGTAGCGCAGGTGCACCCCTCGTTCTCCTGCCATCTTAAGAAGCGCCACACCGTGCTTGGCAATGACCTCTTTGTTGGCTGTAACTACGTGTTTGCCCGCCCGCAAGGCCTGTTCTTGATATTCCAAAGCGGGATGTTCCCCGCCAATAAGCTCAACAACAACATCTATCTCCGGTGTTGCCCAAAACTCATCGTCCTCGGTGGTGAGAAGTGACCGCCCCAAGGCGCGAGCTTGCGGACGCTCAAGGTCAGCAGGCAGCACCTTTACTTTGCGCAGCACGGGCATGATACCAGCCTGCTCGGCCAGCGTCTGCCCCCTCTCTTGTATAACCTTAGCCACCCCTCCGGCAATAGTGCCGAGACCGATGAGACCAAGGCCAAGCTCTCGCCTAGGCATAGGCTATTTAAGCGCCCCCGTGAGATAATCAACCACCCAAGTCTGACGGTCCTCGTCCAAATAGTTAAAGATGCCATCGGCGGCGTTCTCCTGCACCTGGACCATCCAATCGCTGAAGAGTTGGTCAATCATGGTATTCCGATCATCATCGGAGAGGGGGCGGTTCTCTTCGGCCGCTATTTGGATAAACCAATAGGCTCCCGTAGTCTCCGTCTCGGCCTCGTCCTTGATCAATGCAGCCACCTCAATCTGGGTATCAGGGTCAAAGATGTAATCCGCCAGTACCATCGGAATATACCCAGCTTCGGCGTCTTCGGCGGTAAACCAACCCATATCGTCACCGCCGGCGCTATCCCATACCTGAGAGTACTCCTGGGCAAGCTCGGAAAAATCCTCCCCCTCGTCCAGACGGACCATCAGGGCTAGTGCTTCTTCTTCAGTACCAAGCAACATGCCTGAGAAGCGCACCATGTCGAACTCTTCGTCTATCTCGGTTATTTTGATGATCCAGTAGCCAACCGACTTGAGGAAATTGGCATCCTCTACCCATCCAAAAGCACCAACCTCCTGGCTAAAGATCAACTCTGCCAGGTCTTCGTTATTCGACTCAAACAATGGCAGAACGACCTCGCGCGGGTGGAAGCCTAGGTCACCCTTGTTGGTTCGAGTAGCCTCATTCAGGGATAACTCCTCGGCCAATGTCCCAAAATCCGCCCCCGCTTCAAGTTCCGCTAAAACCTGGTCAATCTGTGTCCGGCTTTCCAGGAGCATGGCCAATATCTGCCGCTGCTCGGGGTTTTCGGGAAGTTGAGGCGCAAAATACTCATCGCTCAATTTTTGGTAAAGTAGTACGCTGTAGGCAATATCTCGCAAGGCACGGTTTTTAATCTCGGGATGGCCTTCAAGATACTTATCAATTTCGGCCTCAGAGATGCTGATGCCCAGCCTATCCGCTGCTTGGCGCACCATCACATCATTCTGAAGACTATCCACCACATAGTCCATATACCACGCCGCATATGACCAGTCTCCGCCGAGGTAAGAGTCTATAGTATTCCCTATCTGATATTGCAAGTAATCGACAAAATAATTCATGGGGTAGCTGGTGCCGCCGATCTCCAGTACCGTTGCGTGCAATGGTCGGTATACCGGCATGTACCAGCCAAAAAATACCCCGGAACCTACCAAGATTAGTACTGCGGCGATAACCAACGAGGCAATGCCAAAGATGATTCTCTGTTGCCGCTTCTGTTTCTGCCAACGAGAGAGCTGACGCTTGGTAGGTGGACTGACAACTGGAGCAGCCTTTTTCTTTTTAGACAATTAAGTCCTCTTCTATCTAAGGATATTTTGTTATCAGAGAGCAGAGCTCATCGTGTCAGTACAAGGTGTTGGCTACTTACCCTCAAAATCACCATTACCATTATAGGCATTTGGCCTCAGACTGGCAATCGAGGTAGCGGAGCAGGTAGTCATCACATCCAAAGTTCATATTCCTAGCAACAGACCCGCATATTGCGTCAAAAATAAAATAGCACCTAAAATAGCCTTGCGTCTCTTTGACATCTGGTACGGGGTTGGCCTATAATCCGTGGCGATGTTCTACAGCAAGAACTTGACAAATCCATGTTTAGCACAACACAGGCTTTAAGCAAGCAAGCAAGCAAGCAAGCAAGCAAGCAAGCAAGCAAGCAAGCAAGCAAGCGGATGA
>JGI24702J35022_10001957_pt1 | contig 12693 bp, 11 predicted proteins | sample TergutTh196P4_FD_35022 | JGI IMG/M metagenome (IMG submission 35022)
ACTATGAATGAACGTGAACTTCGTAAATTTGAAGAACTAGTCGTGAAAGGCGCACATTTGGCGTTCCAACGCTTAGTAAAGGAACGCAAAAAATCAGGTGGCGAACTTGTATTTGCACGTAATGGACGTGTTTTTAAAGTAAAGGCCTCCGAATTAGATTAATTTATGATCGTATGTTGAAGGAAATTCTGTCTGTATCGGGTAAACCGGGTTTGTATAAACTGATATCAAAGGGGAGCAATATGACTATTGTTGAATCCCTTCATGACCAAAAACGAATTCCGGTGTACACACGTGACAAAGTAGCCTCACTTGGTGAGATTTTTCTTTACACGGATGAAGGTGAGACGTCTATCGGTGAGATATTTACTTCTATTAAGGAAAAAGAAGAAGGGAAGAATGTCTCGATTGATTTGTCGAAAGCAGAACCCGATGACCTGCGTGCCTATCTGGCAACGCTACTTCCCAATTTTGACCGCGAACGCGTGTATCCAACCGACATCAAGAAGTTATTAAAATGGTATGACTTATTGATAGCCAACGGAATAACTGATTTTTCGAAAAAAGAAGAAGAAACAAACGTTGAGGAGGTCAAAGAAAATGAGACTTTGGTAGAAGAAGAAAAAGAGGCTCAAAAAACAACCGCCGCTACCAATGTGCCGTTAGCTACGAAGACGGCCTCAGCCACAATGAAACGAAAAGGCGTTTCTATGACAAGCGCTAAATCGGCAAAGACGCCTAAGTCAAAACCCATGAACGCCATACCCAAGAAAAGTATCGTTGGCTCTAAAAGAGGAAGTTGATTTTTTTCACCCATATTTTTATTAAGAAGAACAAGGACTATGCTATTCAGTGTAGTCCTTGTTCTTACTCTCTCCCTTTCGTTATCTGACGCTCCGAATCGTCAATAGCCGGACCGATGCAAATAGCATCGGAAAAGGGGGTTTATGCCGGTTGATCACAAAGAATTTTATAAAATACTTCCGGGACGCTTGGCGTCTTGTTGACTGTTTATCGTTTTGTGCCCGATAAGACGATCATACCTTGCTCCTATTGGGCGGTAATAAACGGTAATCGTATATTCATTTTCGGTCTCAAAAAAGTTGCCTTCCGTTTGTTTGAAGGAAGGTTTTGTCTCACCATCTTCCACAAAAACATATTGATAGTTATATACTCCTGTCTTCAGAAGGACAGGTTTCTCAAAAGCGCCTGTTTCCGGATTGTATTCCATGAGGCTTTTGTTGTCGGTGATATTATTGAAAAAATCGCCGTATAAATACATCTTTCCGTTGCGCATCGGTTCGGAGGCTAATGAAAAATGTATGACATAATAGTCGCCTTCCGTATCGGGGGCATCACACCCGATGCAACGAATAAAAAAGCGTCCGTTCTGGTCCTGGTCGTACAGGTAGGTTTTATTGTCGCGTTTCTTTTCCTTATACAGTGTCAGGTGATAATAGGGGTTGTAAAAACCTATTTCTTCAATACCTAAGTCTTTATAGCGATGTGTCAGGAACTCAATCCGGCGATATTCGTTTCCGGCTTCAAAGATCAGGTCGCGGTTGTTCCGGTATTGAAGTCGGTCATTACCAATCATGGTGGGTTGTAGATTCGCCCTGACGTCGTTGAGGTTGTTATTCTGATTGACAAAAACCTTCAGGTCGGTCTGAGGATAGCGAATGTCTATGTTTTTCGGAATAATAGTAAATTCTACCTGTTGATGTTCCCTGTTAAAATCGATATCAGTATTGCCGGATACGCCTGCTTCAATTTCGACTAAGGGTTCCACTATCGAAAAACAGGCTGTAATCACTGCCTTGCCGGGCGTGTCTTCTTCAAAAATCCGAATCGCATAATTCCCTGATACGGTCAATTGTGTTTCTTCGTTGGGAAGCGATAACTTGTAATTGGTATAATGCGTAGTTGTGCCGATTGCAGTGGCATAATCCTGAATGACTTCGCGTTGAAACCCTTTCATATACTCGATGGGGATTAGATCGGATTGTGTCCAGTCGGCGTCGCAATGAATCACCGAATAGGCATAACGTCCGGTAGCATGATGAAGCGCATCGAAGGTGATTTCAATCCTGTCTTTGCCGTTCAATTCAATAAACGGCGTCGAGATCAACTCACCTTCCACCTTCACTTCCGGACTTTTAATATCGTCGCGGTATACCTTTGTACGGTATACCTCCTGTGCCTGCACGCCGACCGGTAAAAACAGGCAAGCCATTATGTATATAATATATGTACGCATGAACATTAATATATTTAATGATTTCATTCAACAAAGGTAGTGCAAGTTGAGAGAAGTACAAAAAAAAACTCGCTTATTTTTTTATTTCCGAAACGCCGCCTACCTTCTGGCTCTGCCGAAAGGTAGTGCAAGTTGAGAGAAGTACAAAAAAAAGCTCGCTTATTTTTTTATTTCCGAAACGCCGCCTACCTTCTGGCTCTGCCGAAAGGTAGTGCAAGTTGAGAGAAGTACAAAAAAAAAGCTCGCTTATTTTTTTATTTCCGAAAATAATGTCTACTTTTGCATATCGCAACGGCTGTTACAGCAATGACCCGTGCGATATTATTTTTTAGCGAAACAGGTATGAAATTTTATGACAGACTATCAGAGATTAACACGCTTTGCCGAATAGAAAAAATGTCGGAGAAAGCTGCGCAAATGACAATAATGGTAGGACGCAGGCGGGTCGGAAAGACTACTTTGCTGAAAAATGCGTACAGTAATACGCCCGTACTGTATTTTTTTGTAGCAAAGAAAAATGAGGTTTTGTTATGTGAAGAATTTTCACAGGAGATAGACGATAAATTAACTGAAAGGGCGGGTCTATTTCGGAGTTTTTCCGAATTATTCAAATTTATAATGCGTATATCGGAACGTCTCAGATTTACGTTGATTATTGACGAGTTTCAGGAGTTTCAGCATATCAATAAGTCGATATTCAGTGATATGCAAAATATTTGGGATAGTTATAAAGACAAATCGCAAATTAACTTAGTCTTGTGCGGAAGCATCTATTCGATGATGAAGCAAATTTTTGAGAACGCAAAAGAACCACTTTTCGGCAGAGCAGGATCGAAAATAGTAATTCGTCCCTTTGATACGGCTACCATTAAAAAAGTGCTTTCCGACCACTATCCCGATTATTGTAACGAAGACTTATTAGCATTTTATATGTTAACGGGGGGTGTCGCAAAATATATGGATCAATTGATGATGTGTTCGGCTTATACTAAGGAAACGATGTTAGATAGTTTATTTGAGGTTGGCTCGTTATTTCTTGATGAAGGACGCGCTGTACTTATTGATGAGTTTGGAAAAGATTACAGTAATTATTTTTCAGTGCTTTCGTTGATAGCTTCTTCAAGGGCTGAGCGTGGTATGATAGAACGTATTTTAGGAATGCCTGTCGGAGGTTATCTTGATAGATTGGAAAAAGAATACGGACTAATAAGGCGTTTGCGTCCTTTTATGGCTAAGGAAGGCAGTCGTTTTAATAAATATGTTATTGAGGATAACTTTCTGAATTTCTGGTTCCGATTTATTTATAAATACCGTAGCGCCATTGAAATAGGTAATCTTCAATATGTTCGTGATATTGTAGCGCGCGATTATGAAGTTTACAGCGGTATCATGTTAGAAAAATATTTCCGGACAAAACTAATGGAAGCGAATAAATATTCTGATATTCAAGGCTATTGGGACAGGAAAGGAGAAAACGAAATAGATATTGTAGCCGTCAATGAAATGCAGAAGGAAATTGTTTTTTATGAAGTGAAGCGCAATAAGAAGAAGATAAATCTTGCGCTCCTGAAGCAAAAGTCGACTTCAATTATCCTGAAATATCCCGCTTTCAAGGCCGATTACATTGCCTTATCAATGGATGATATGTAAAATTAACTTCGGTGAAAAAAAATCAGGGCATAAAATTGTTTGTTTGTAAAATAACGTCTACTTTTGCGTTTTGAAAACGGAGTAGATTGCTTCACAAGCTACCAATGACGGGGAAAACTGAAAACTGAAAACTGAAAACTGAAAACTGAAAACTGAAAACTGAAAACTGAAAACTATAATATGGCGAATATTGTTAAAGTTAAGAAGGGATTGGATATCAATCTAAAAGGGAAGGCGCCTGCAAGATTTATCCATGTCGGGCAATCCGATAGTTATGCCATTGTTCCCGACCATTATGTTGGGATTAGACCGAAGGCGGTTGTAAGAGTTGGTGATCGGGTTAGAGCGGGTGCGCCGTTGATGATTGACAAGGCATATCCGGAAATTAAAGTTGTCGCGCCGGTTAGCGGCGAAGTAACGGGTATTAATAGGGGGGAGAAGCGTAAAATCCTAAATATCACTGTTAAACCTGATGCTCAAATTGAATATGAAATGTTTGATGTAAAGGACTATGATACGTTTAAGCCGGAACGATTGAAAGCGCTTTTATTGGAAGCGGGGTTATGGCCTTTTATTAAACAGCGGCCATACGACCGGGTAGCTATTCCGTCGGAGACGCCTCGCGATATTTTTGTGACAGCACATTTTTCTGCCCCGTTGGCGCCTGACTTTGATTTTTTAGTGAAAGACGAAGAAGAGGAGTTGTGGGTAGGGCTTGAGGTGTTGGCAAAGCTCACCTCGGGAAAAGTTTATGTTGGCCTGAAGGGTTGTGATGATATGCGTGATTTGCCGTGCGAAGTAGAACCCGTAGCTCTCTATGGCCCGCATCCGGTTGGAAATGTGGGCGTTATGATAAATCACATCAAGCCTGTCAATAAAGGTGAAACCGTGTGGACTTTGAATGCGTCGGATATCATTTTAATCGGTCGATTTTTCTTGAAAGGGAAGGTCGATTTTATGCGGATTATTGCCCTGACAGGGTCGAAAATGGCGGAGAGAGGTTATGTGAGAGCCATTGCCGGTTGTACTATCGGCAGTTTAGTTCAGGGGGAGACCCCTTCCAAGTATGAACATATCCGCATTATCAGCGGGGATGTGTTGACGGGCGCCAAGGTTAGGTTAGACGATTATCTTAGCCCTTATGTCAATCAGGTAACGGCTATCCCTGAAGGTGATGATATAGATGAATTTGTTGGCTGGGCAATGCCGGGCATTGGTAAATACAGTGTCAGTCGTACCTACTTTACTTGGTTGCTGGGGAAGAAAAAAGAATATGATATCGATGCGCGTATACAGGGCGGGAAACGGGCTATGATTATGTCATACGAATACGATAAAGTGTTTCCGATGGATATCTTGCCCGAATATCTGCTGAAAGCGATTATTGCGTTTGATATTGATAAAATGGAGAACTTGGGTATTTACGAGGTAGCGCCCGAAGATTTTGCCTTGTGTGAATTTGTCGATACCTCCAAGATTGAGATACAGAAAATCGTTCGCGACGGGTTAGATTTGCTTTATCAGGAAATGAATTAGAGAGCGGCCAGGAGGCCTGCGATCCCAATGAATTAATTTAAATTAAAACGATAAGATATTGAAAGCGTTAAGGAATTATCTGAACAAGATTAAACCGGCCTTCGAGGAAGGCGGGAAGTTGTCGATGTTTCATTCGGTTTTTGATGGGTTTGAGACGTTTTTATTCGTTCCGAACAAGACATCCGAATCGGGGGTGCATATTCACGACAGCATCGATTCGAAACGTACGATGTCGTTGGTTATCATTGCATTAATGCCTGCGATGTTGTTTGGTATGTATAATGTGGGGTATCAGCATAACCTGTCTGTAAGCGCCGCTCCGGGCTTTTGGATGACATTTGTATATGGTTTGTTAGCGGTATTGCCAAAAATCATCGTTTCGTATACGGTGGGATTGGGTATCGAATTTGTTGTTGCCCAGCTGAAAAAAAGTGAGATTCATGAAGGATTTTTAGTGTCCGGCATACTTATCCCGATGATTGTACCGGTTGATACGCCCTTGTGGATGATAGCAGTAGCGACAGCTTTTGCTGTTATTTTTGCTAAAGAAGTGTTTGGCGGAACGGGGTACAATATATTTAATGTGGCTTTAGTTACGCGTGCGTTCCTGTTTTTTGCCTATCCTGCATCGATGACGGGCGACCTTGTTTTTGTGCGCACTGCCGATACGTTTGGAATTGGAGGCGGAGTAGTGGCGGATACCTTTTCAGGGGCGACGCCGCTTGTGCAGGTTTGTATTGCCACCAAAGATGCTATTGGGTCGATACAGGCGATGGATGTGTTAGGTAATCCCCTGACAACGTGGGATTATTTTATTGGTCTGATACCGGGTTGTATTGGCGAGACATCGGTAGTGGCCATATTGTTAGGTGCGTCTGTCTTGTTGTTTATGGGAATTGCCAGTTGGAAGACCATGGTCTCCGTGTTCGTCGGGGGCGCGGCAATGGCTACAGTCTTCAATCTTATCGGGGCTACAGCAGCTATGACGATTTCGCCGGTTGACCATTTATGTATCGGTGGATTTGCGTTTGGGGCGGTCTTTATGGCGACCGACCCGGTCACTTCGGCTCGTACGGAAACGGGGAAATATATTTACGGTTTGCTTGTCGGCGTCTTTGCCATTGTTATCCGGGTGTTAAATCCGGGCTATCCCGAAGGCGTGATGCTTGCTATCCTGTTAATGAACACCTTTGCACCGCTTATTGATTATTATGTTGTGCAAAGTAATATCAAACGCCGTCTGAAACGCAAAAAAAGCAGTCAGTAATCAATTATTCAGTTATTCAATATGAACAGAGAGAGTAATACTTATACGATAATCTACGCATCAGTCATGGTAGTTTTTGTGGCGTTGTTATTGGCTTTTACTTCCGAATCGCTACGGGGTCTTCAGCAAAAAAACGAGGCGAATGATAAGAGGCGGCAGATATTACGGTCGATTAATGTATCGGTTTCGGGCGCTGAGACGGAGCAAAGATACAATGAGTTGATAAGAGAATCGTTTTTAGTAAACGAAAAAGGGCAGAAAGTTGGCGGTGACGCTTTTGCCGTCGACGCAGCTAAAATGTTTACGGTAAACACATATCCTGTTTTTGTAGCCAATATTGAAGGCAAAACCAAATATATTCTGGCTATGCATGGCGCCGGTCTTTGGGGTCCGTTATGGGGTTATGTTGCCGTGAACGAAGACGGAAATACTGTTTTCGGAACAGATTTCAGTCATCAGGGAGAGACGCCGGGATTGGGAGCCGAGATTGCTACCCCTGCTTTCAGTTCGCAGTTTTCAGGGAAACAATTGTTCAGGAACGGTAAGTTTATGAGTGTAGCGATTGTAAAACCCGGCAAATCGGCACAGGGTCAGGACTATGTAGATGGGATTTCCGGCGGGTCGATTACAAGCGTGGGTGTCGATCACATGCTTCGTGAGAGTCTCGAACATTATGTAGAATTTTTAAAAACGATTAACTAAGAAGCTATGGAACTGTTATCAAGAAAAAACAGGGAGTATTTATTAGGCCCGTTAAGTAAGAATAACCCGGTCATTATTCAGATGCTCGGCATATGTTCGGCTTTGGCTGTGACCGCCAAGCTGCAGCCTGCCATTGTAATGGCTGTTTCGGTGACGGTTGTTGTGGCGTTTGCGAATGTTATCATCTCTTTACTCAGAAATACGATTCCGAACCGAATACGTATTATTGTGCAGTTGGTTGTTGTTGCCGCTTTGGTAACTGTTGTAAGCGAAGTGTTGAAAGCTTTTGTGTATGATGTCAGCAAGCAGTTATCGGTTTTTATTGGTTTGATTATTACCAACTGTATTTTGATGGGACGTTTGGAGGCGTTTGCTTTGGCCAATCGCCCGTGGGATTCTTTTCTCGACGGCATCGGCAACGGGTTAGGGTATGGTATCATTTTGGTAATCGTAGCGTTCTTTCGCGAGTTGTTAGGTTCGGGCTCGCTTTTCGGGTTTCAGGTGATTCCACAGGCTGTGTACGACATGGGCTATGTGAATAACGGATTGATGATAATGCCTCCTATGGCATTGATATGTTGCTCAGTCATCATCTGGGTGCATCGCGCATGGAAAAAAGACCTTCAGGAACAACAGTAGAGACCTCCCATTTATAGAAAATATTAATAGTCAGATAATGGAACAAATAGCAAGCACATTCATTCGGTCGATTTTTGTTGACAACATGATTTTTGCATACTATCTCGGTATGTGTTCGTATTTAGCGGTGTCCAAAAACGTAAAGACCGCCGTGGGTTTGGGAATTGCGGTGACTTTCATCTTAGTATGCACGTTACCAATAAATTATATGTTAGAGAATTATGTGCTGAAAGAAGGCGCATTGCAATGGCTCGGCGCCCGATTTTCATCGGTGAATCTGAGCTTCCTGTCGTTTATTGTTTTTATTGCCATCATTGCCTCATTCACACAGTTAGTCGAGATGGTAGTTGAAAAATTTCTTCCCTCCTTATATAATTCATTGGGTATCTTTTTGCCATTGATTGCAGTGAACTGTGCGATAATGGGAGGCTCGTTATTTATGCAACAACGCGCGTTTATCAACGTTGGCGAAGCTACGGCTTATGGGCTTGGCTCCGGTATCGGCTGGCTTCTCGCTATCGTTGGGATGGCTGCTATCCGCGAGAAGTTAGCATACTCAGATGTCCCAAAACCGTTGAGAGGATTAGGTATTACCTTCATCATCACCGGTTTAATGGGACTTGGCTTCCTCTGTTTTTCGGGAATTAATATTTAAATTTTAAATAATAATGATAATTATTTCAGGCGGACTTACGATGATAACCGGAGCGGTGATTTTTCTATCTATCACGTTGCTGTTGGTCGGGGTATTGTTAGTGGCGAAAGCCAAATTGATGCCTTCCGGAAATGTTAAAATAGTAGTGAACGGGGAACGGGAGTTTGAAGCGCCATTAGGGGGTACGGTGTTGAGTACGCTTCAGGGTCAGGGTATATTCCTGTCGTCGGCATGTGGCGGCGGTGGTACCTGCGGACAGTGTCGCTGTCAGATTCCGGAGGGTGGCGGCGATATCCTGCCAACCGAAACAGGTTTTTTTACTCGCAAACAGATACAGGCATATTGGCGGTTAGGTTGTCAGACGAAGATTAAAGAGGCGATGACAATCAAAGTATCGGATGAGGTTTTCGGCGTGAAAGAGTGGGAGTGTACCGTTGTTTCCAACAAAAACGTTTCGACGTTTATCAAAGAACTGATAGTAGCTTTGCCCAAAGGCGAACACATGGACTTTATCCCCGGCGCCTACGCACAGATTAGTATCCCCAAGTTTACGATGGATTATGATCTGGATATTGATAAGGATACTATCGGGCCTGATTATCTGTCGGCATGGGAACAATACGGTTTGTTTACGCTGAAATGCCGTAACAATGAAGAAACGGTACGCGCCTATTCGATGGCGAACTATCCGGCTGAAGGCGACCGGATTATGTTGACAGTACGTATTGCCACACCGCCATTCAAACCGCGACCGCAAGTCGGATTCATGGATGTCATGCCGGGTATCGCATCTTCCTATATCTTCACGCTGAAACCCGGCGATAAGGTGAAGATGAGCGGCCCATACGGCGACTTCTTTCCGCACTTTAATTCTACACGCGAGATGTTGTGGATAGGAGGTGGCGCCGGCATGGCTCCTTTACGCGCTCAAATCATGCACCTGACAAAAACACTCCATACCACCGACCGTAAAATGTCGTATTTCTATGGCGCTCGCGCGTTGAACGAAGTCTTCTATCTGAATGATTTCTTGGGTATTGAGAAAGAATTTCCGAACTTTTCGTTCCATTTGGCGCTCGACCGTCCCGATGCGAATGCCGACAAGACAGGCGTAGCATATACCCCCGGATTTGTGCATCAAGTTATCTATGATACTTATTTGAAAGACCACGAAGAGCCGGAAGAGATTGAATACTACATGTGTGGTCCCGGCCCTATGTCGCGAGCCGTCGAAGGGATGCTCGACAATCTGGGCGTCCCCTTAGACATGCTTCATTTTGACGATTTCGGCGCATAAATTTTTTTTACTATACAATATTATTATGCTTGTGGCGTTAGTACAATAAATGCATCTTTAAACGGAATAACTATGAAACAATTAATATTGACTTTCTTTTTAGTAATATTGTGCTATTCGCTGTTCTTCGATAAAAAAACAGAAAATTATACGAAAGAAGAGATTAATTTTATTCAGGAAGACGCTATCGTTCCCAATATACCGTACACGGCTTCGGATACGGTTAACCTTATTACCTTGAATAATAACCCAATGATTTGGAATGTTGCTTTATCGGGAAACTACTGAATCAATTCGAGTAAGGCAATGTTTTCGACATGGTGGGTATGTGGGAACATATCAACCGGTTGCACTTTGCTGACACGGTAACGAGCGATTAAGCGGTTCAGGTCGCGTGCTTGGGTAGCCGGATTACAACTTACATAAACGATTCGTTTCGGCGCCGCGGCAAGCAGAATGTCCGTTACATCGTTGTGCATCCCCGAACGGGGCGGGTCGGTGATGATTACGTCCGGTTTGCCGTGTTCATCCATGAAGGCCGCCGTCAGCAGATTTTTCATGTCGCCTGCATAAAAATCGATGTTAGTCAAGCCGTTGAGCGCCGCGTTGACTTTTGCATCTTCAATTGCTTCCGGAATAAATTCAATGCCAATCACTTTCCGGGCTTTGTGTGCGATGAAGGAGGCAATCGTTCCCGTTCCGGTGTATAAATCATAAACCGTTTCATGGCCTGTCAGACCGGCAAATTGGCGGATGACAGCATATAGCCGACAGGCCTGTCGGCTGTTTGTCTGGTAAAAAGACTTCGGACCTACTTTGAATAGCAAATCGTCCATTTTTTCTATCAGATGGTCTTTCCCACTGAAAATCAGTACGTCTAAGTCTGTTATCGTATCATTGCATTTGCCGTTGATTACATACAGCAAAGATGTTATTTCCGGAAAATTCACCTTCACGGCGTTAAGCAATGTTTCGCGTTTTACACTGTCATCTTCATAAAATACGACAATAATCATCACTTCACCGGATGTGGAGGTGCGAATAACCAACGTCCGGATGAAACCGGTTTGAGCACGCAGGTCGAAAAACGTGTAGCTGTGCGTGATGCAGAAATCCTTTATAAACAGGCGTATGCGATTTGAGATGTCATCCTGAAGCCAACATTTATGAATATCAAGTACTTTGTCGAATTTACCCGGGATATGAAACCCTGCGCCATCGAGATTGCCCGGCGAAAGGGAATTAGCATTGTCGGATTCCTTGTCGCTCTCCAAACCGGGTTCTCCCTGTTTTACGTTGAGTTCTTCGGATGTGAGCCAGCGGCGGTTAGAGAAGGTGAACTCTAACTTATTCCGGTAAAAAAGTTGCTGTTCGGAACCGATTATCGGTAATATTTCTTCCGGATAGACTTTTCCTATTCGCACAAGTTGGTCTGTCACCTGCTGTTGTTTGTATCTCAATTGTGCCTCGTAGGGGATATGTTGCCATTTACAGCCCCCGCAAACGGTAAAGTGTTCACAAAAAGGCGTTGCCCGTTCGACTGCATATTGGTGAAAATGAACGACCCGCCCTTCGGCATAGCTGTTTTTACGGCGTGTAAGTTGAATATCCACGACATCACCTGGCGCCGCCCAAGGCACAAAGACAACCAAATCATGTACTTTCGCCAAGGCTTTGCCTTCGGCGGCAATATCACTGATTTCTATTCCTTCCAATACAGGTAACGGTTTCTTTTTGTATTTCAAAACGGATGATTTAATTGTTTATGATCCTTTGTTTTGTGAGGTTGTACTATCTATGTTCACCTCCACATGTACTTCTGTTCCCTCGCCCTCATGCGTAAAAATGTCAATAATGCCGTTGTACGATTCCACACGGGTCTGAATATTCTGTAAGCCCATGCCATGTGCTTTAGCAGCAGGGTCAAAACCGCGTCCGTTGTCCTGCACAGTGAAAGCGATGCGGTCGGGTTCCTGAATGACTTGTACGATTATCCGGTCTGCGGCGGCATGTTTCAGCGCATTGTTTATTAACTCGTGAATACTGCGGTAAATCATCACCTCCAAGTTCGGGTCTAAACGTGATTCGTCGCCATAGTAGGAGAAATGTACAGAGGGCAGGTTACTGCAAAAATCGCTTACCGCCGGTTTCAGCCCGAAGCGGGATAGTGAATCGGGCATAAGGTGATGCGCTACGCGGCGCATTTCCTGTACGGAATTATCGAGTAAGCCTAACGCTTTGTCGAAACGTTCCGCATCGACAGATTCTAACTTAGCGTCTTGTTTCATTTCAAGAATCTGTAGTTTAGCGCCGGTGAGCAGACTCCCCAGACCGTCGTGCAGATCGCGGGCAAGGCGGGCGCGTTCGCGCGTTTCGCCGTCAAGCACGGCTTGTGTCGCTATCAGTTGTTTCTCCTTCTCTAATTGCAGGACGCGATTTTCGGCCAATTGCCGCTGTTGTTCTGAAACGAGTCTTTTCTGAACCGTCCAGCGCCAAAGGAAGAAAAATGTCGCTAATGAGAGTAACAGAACGACCCCTCCGGCCATACCCAACCATAGCATCAACTGTCTTTCTTCTTCCAAGGCGGTTATTTTGAGTTCCTTCTTTTCGGTTTCGTAGCTAATTTGAAGGTTGGATAAAGTATTCTGAACTTTTTGATTATTAATTACGATGTTAAGAGAATCAATAAG
>JGI24702J35022_10001958_pt1 | contig 12690 bp, 10 predicted proteins | sample TergutTh196P4_FD_35022 | JGI IMG/M metagenome (IMG submission 35022)
CNGATCGCCGGCCTCTGTGCCGTCCTCTACTCCGGCCAGTGGAAAGCCTGCTGGAAAAAGTCCAACTAAAGTTTGACACACCCAGGGCTTTTGGGGGGTTGACCCGCTTGGCTGCTTTTGTATACTGGCGGCAGGTTCTCGATAGGTATCGAAAGCCATAATTCGATCGTGCATCCGGGATCACCTTAAAATGTAACACAACCTTTTTTCAACTGTCTCCATTCAATTTTTCCACCGAATAAGCTCCGGTGGTCAGACGCGACATCCGGCTTCCTTTTTTCCCTTTTCCCCTTTTTTACACCGCCATGAAACGCCGTCAATTTTTGTCCGCCGCCCTTGCCGTGACGGGGGCCGCCCTTGCTTCGGAAACTCTGCTTGCCCAGGAGACCAAGCGTCTTCACGTTGCCGTCAATACGTATACCTGCGGCAGTATTTACAACCGGGATAACATCGATTTCTGGACGCGCCTCGCCGAGCTCAAGAGCGCCGGCGTCGACGGCATTGAGCCGGGCGTCGGATCGGCGGCGGATGCCGAAAACGTCGGCAAACGACTCGCGGACGGCGGCATGGAAATGCGCTCCGTTTACACCGGCGGCAACCTGCACGATGCCGCCGTCGCCGAACAGAACGTCGCCCGAATTCTGGCTCTCGGCGAAAAGGCCAAGTCCTTCGGAACGTCAGTTATTACCATCAATCCGGATGCAAAGTCCGGGAAGACCGACGCCGAACTCATTCTTCAGTCGAAGAACCTTGACATTCTCGGGGCGGGATTGCAAAAAATCGGCATTTCTCTGGCGTTCCACTATCATACGTCGGAACTTGAATTCGGCGGTCGGGAGTTCCATCACATCATGTGTGGAACGGATCCGAAAAACGTGTCGCTTTGTTTCGAGCAACATTGGTCCTACCGTGCTTGCGGCAACTCCGCAGTTGCGGTGTTCGATCACCTGAAACTTTACGGTGATCGCTCCGTGGAACTTCACCTTCGGCAGTCGATCAACAACGTGTGGAGCGAAACCTACGGCGACGGCGACATCGATAACGTTCGTTTCGCTGCCGGGTTTAAGAAGTTGCCCAAGTTGCCGCATATTGTTCTCGAGCAGGCCGCCGAAGGCGGGACGCCGAAAACACTGGCCGCCGTCGAAGTTTTCCGGCAAAGTGTTGAGTATATTCGAAAAATGTTCGGATAATACGGGCGTGGGACACGGGATTCGGAAAGCGAAAGATACTCGGCTCTTCCGAATCCCGAATCTCGAATCCCATTCCAGACATGAACCTTTTCGATAAAACGGTAAAGAACACGCTGATCCTGCTTTCGCGCTTGCTCAGTGGTGCGACGGTTCTTTGGTATGAGTCGCAACCCGACTTGTGCCAGCGCGTGTACTTTTCGAATCACACGAGTCATCTGGACGCCCTCGTTATTTGGGCGGCATTGCCGCATCGGATTCGTGAAAAGACCCGAATGATCGCCGCCGAAGATTACTGGGCTGCCGGACCGATTCGGCGGTACATTTCCCTTCGACTTTTCAACGCCATTCTCATCGAGCGGGAAAACGTCAACCTGAAAAACACGCCGATCAAAGTGATGATGGAAGGGATGCAGGATCAATACTCGATCATCCTCTTTCCGGAAGGCGGACGCTCCGACGGCGGCGAACTCGGCGAATTCAAGAGCGGTATCTATTATCTCTGCAAGAAGCGGCCCGATCTGGAACTGATCCCGGTTTATCTCAACAACATGAATCAGATTTTGCCCCGCGGCAAAACGTTGCCGGTGCCGATGCTGTCCCGCGTGATCTTCGGTCCGCCGATGTGGCTTGAAAAAGGTGAAACGAAAGGTTCCTTCCTGGAACGTTCGCGTCAGGCGGTGCTGAAACTCAAACGACTCGAAGAACATTACGAAGACGAAGAACGATAGGTGAAGCGGCTTTTCGTCATCGGATTTGTTTCCGAATCAATAATTTCCTCCCGCTTCGATTGCTTCGAATTGTAACAAAAAAATTCTTTGTGGCAGCCTTGGGAAACTCTATTTTTTCTCGTCCTGTTCCCCACATTCGCGCACACGTTGTAGGGCAACCATTGCCGAAAATAGTTGGCCCTGTTCGCCGCCTGGCCTTGTGGCGTCCCAATCGCGCCTTGTTTTCCGCCAATTCGGGATTACAATGATGACATGGACGATGAGGTCATTGCAATTGGCGGCATGTTTCACCGAACGGTCGAACCGAGTGAGTCGGGGTGGCGGCTCGATCTGTTTCTCGCCCACCATTTTTCGGATTACAGTCGTACTCTGATTCGCAACGCCATTATGAACGGCGGCGTCGTGATTGATCCGAACTCCGACAAGCCGAGCACCGGAAAGCCGGCATACCGGCTGAAACCGGGACAGGCTGTTCAGTTCACGTTGCCGGAACTTCCACGGGAAGCTCCCAAGCCGGAACCGATTCCGCTGGATATTCTTTTTGAAGACGACGATCTTGTCGTCGTCAATAAGCCGCCGAATATGGTCGTTCATCCTTCTCGCGGTCACTGGTCGGGAACGCTGGTCGCCGCCTTGGCCTATCACTTCGGCGGAAAACTGAGTACGAATCGCGGTCCGATGCGACCGGGAGTCGTTCACCGATTGGATCGGGACACTTCCGGCGTGATTCTCGTTGCGAAGAACGACATTATTCACGCTAAACTGGCCGCGCTCTTTCAGGAAAAACGAATTCGCAAGGAATACTTCGCCATTGTCTTGGGAACGCCGCATCTCGATCGGGATATGGTTGACGCCCCTATCGGTTTGCATCCAAAGGTCCGTGAAAAAATGTGCGTTGCCCCGACCGATCCCGATGCCAAGGAGTCGCAGACCTTCTACGAGGTGATCAAGCGGTACAAAAAATTGGCAACCGTCCGCTGCCTTCCGCAGACGGGACGAACGCACCAGATTCGCGTTCATTTGGCATATACGGGTTATCCGATTCTCTGCGACCGGCTCTACGGCGGACGGCGGTTAATCTCGAAGGAAGAACTACTTGGTTGCCAACCGATGGGCGTCGACGACGCCCAGTTCGGCGAGACGATTATTCTCGAACGGCAAGCCCTCCACGCCCACAAATTGACGTTCGCGCATCCGGAAACCGGGAAGGAACTCGAAATCACCGCTCCGCTACCGAAGGATTTGTTGGACGTCATCGATTGTTTGGAGGCTCCGACCAGTACAACGGCGTAGGGAACAAGTTTAGGGAATGACCTACTTGATTCTACAAACCGTTTTTTAACACGAAACACAGAAAAAGACGAAATTCACGAAAGTTTTTTTACGATCGACATTCGTCTTTTTCGTCTTTTCGTGTCTTTTGTGTTGAAAAACATACCGGAATTGCCTCGAGAGAATTAAGTAATTCCCCAAGTTTATTCCTCAATAAACCTTGCAATGGCAGCGTCGAAGCGTCGGAGTGCGGCTTGACCAAGCTCGCGCGGTTCCCGGGCTTGTCCGATGCTCGGCCAGGCGTTGATGTGAGCCAGTTCGGGCATCAGATCGACAAACTGAGTGGCGAGTGTCTCGGCCAAGACACGTGTGCCGCCTTCCTTGGTCGTTTCAATAATTGCCCGGACGGACTTCATCATTTTAACGAGTTGGCTGCGACACTTGATCGGATTCGTGGGAATTTCCTCCCATTCAAACAGGAGGTCGGCAACCGGAGTTTCCAATGCGTCCCGCCACTGATAGAGCTGACTGAGCAGGAGATCGGTTGTTGCCTGTTCCTGTCGTCGTGCCTCGGCGATTTCGACGTCGAGTTTCTTGGCGATGGTCGACAGCGAGACGCCCTGTTCGCGGCGCATAAGCGCCAAGCGATGGAGCGGACGCCGGGGAAATGGTTCCGGAGCCAAACAGCCAGACTGGCGAATGATGGCGTCAACGGTTTCCTGACTCGGCAGACGAACCACCGGAACGGAAAGGACATCGAACGGACCCAAGATATTGTCCGAGCGTGGCATGGCAAAACGGTAGGATGGAACTTCGGGACGGGACAACCCGTTTCCGCCATCGGCTCAGCCCGGCGGTCTGGTGGAAGAAATTGTCCGCCGAACGCCGATATTTTACGCCGACCCTGTAGGCAATGTGGATTATTCCTATTGTAAGTGTAGAGTGTAGGGTGTAGAGTGTAGGGTGAAAACAGGCATTTGTTACTCTCCACTCCCTACTCCCCATGAAACCTGATTTTTCGAAATGCGGCGGCTTGGTTCCGACCATTGCCCAGGATGTTAAGACCGGCGACGTTTTGATGCTCGCCTATATGAACGAGGAATCCTACGACGAAACGGTTCAAACAGGCCAGGCCGTCTACTATAGTCGGAGCCGCAACAAACTCTGGCGCAAGGGCGAAGAAAGCGGTAACGTGCAGAAGGTTCATGGCATTTTTCTCGACTGTGACGCCGATACGCTCCTTATCAAGGTCGAACAGATCGGGGAGGCTGCCTGCCACGAAGGCTATAAAAGTTGCTTTTTCCGCGAACTGACACCGGAAGGGGCTCGTGTCGTCGGCGGACGGATATTCGATCCCGAAAAAGTCTATGGCAAAAAATAGGGACCATACGCTCACACATATTTTGCGTATTTTCACTACACTCTCAAAATTGACGAATTTCTCCAAATTTTCTTATGTGTTTTGACTCTTCCAAGCTATATTACCCTTTCGACGCCAACTACTTTTTCCGACTGTGGCGAACGAAAAAATTTTGACAAAAATTTAATTTTTCGGCTGGTTGAGCGGTTTTTTCGTGACAGCTCGGGAAAACGCCGAACCATTTGGTTATAAAGGACTTGCGCAAGCATTTCCGGAAAACGGAAGCACATCGTCGGCGTTTCCGTAAGGATTGCAACTGCCGTTCAAAAGGTGACTTGGGACAATTCGTATCCGGAAGGTTGACTTCGTTTTTCGAGCGGGTATATTGACCGCTGTTCTTGTCGCAAACACAATATATTGTGTTTTCTCCACAGGAAGGATACTAAATACGGACAAATTGCGCCGTTTTCGACGCATCAACCCTACGGATACCATGATCAGTTTGGATGCTACCCTCTCGGGAAAAACGATGGACAACAAACAACCCCAGGAACGATTCGAGTTGGAACCTGATTCGACGCCACAAAACGGCTTAACCATCAAGCCGATGTTCTGTCCGGAAGACGCCGATCCGTTCGAAACCGTCGAATGGACGACCCGAACGGCAACGATCAAAGGGGACGGCGGTTCCGTCTTCTTTGAGCAGACCGACTGCGAGTTCCCCAGTACGTGGAGTCAACTCGCCGTCAATGTCGTTGCCAGTAAGTATTTCTATGGCGAACCCAAAACGCCGGAACGGGAAAAGAGTATCCGCCAACTGATTCATCGTGTCAGCCGGACGATTGCCGATTGGGGTGTCACCGACGGCTATTTTGGTTCCAAGCGCGACGGCGAAGTCTTCTACCGCGACCTGACTTGGTTGTTGCTCCATCAATACGGCTCATTCAATTCGCCGGTTTGGTTCAATGTCGGCTTGCACCCGCAGTACGGCATCAAGGGAGATCAATGTACTTGGCACTGGGACGAAAAGGCGGGGGAAGCGACGCAGCCGAAGAACTCTTACGAATTTCCACAGGCTTCGGCGTGTTTTATCCAGAGCGTCGACGATAACATGGAAGCAATTATGGAACTTGCCCGAAGCGAGGCAATGCTCTTCAAATTCGGCAGTGGAACCGGCACCGATCTGTCGACGATCCGGTCGAGCATGGAAAAATTGGCCGGTGGCGGCAAACCGTCGGGACCGCTCTCTTTTATGCGGGTTTACGATCAAATTGCCGCCGTCGTCAAGAGCGGCGGAAAAACCCGGCGTGCCGCCAAAATGCAGTCGCTTAAAGTCACACACCCGGATATTATGGAGTTCATCGACTGCAAACTCCGTGAAGAGGAAAAGGCGAAAATCCTGATGAAACACGGGTTGCCCTACGAGGACGCCTATTCGTCGGTTCTTTACCAGAACGCCAATCTTTCCGTTCGGTTGACCGACGACTTTATGCAAGCGGTCAAAGAGGACAAAACTTGGACAACGCACTGGGTGACGGAACCGACAAAAGCAGGCCCGGAATATCCGGCGAAAGAGGTTTTCGACAAGATTTCCAGTACGGCGTGGGCCTGTGGCGATCCCGGCGTCCAGTTTGATACGACGATCAACAACTGGCACACAACACCAAATTCCGGGCGGATCAACGCCTCGAATCCATGTAGTGAGTACATGAGTCTCGACAACACGGCATGTAACCTGGCGAGTATCAATCTGATGCGATTCCGATTGGAAGGTGGTCTTTTCGACGCGGAACGGTTTATCCAAGCCTGCCGGATTTTCTTCATTGCTCAGGAAATCATCGTCGACCGAGCGAGTTATCCGATCAAAAAAATAGCGGAAAACTCCCATAAATTCCGGGCCATCGGATTGGGTTATTCCAACCTCGGCAGTCTTATTATGAGCCTCGGTTTGCCGTATGACTCCGACGAATCCCGCGGTCTGTGCAGTGTGTTGACCGCTTTGATGCACGGAGCGGCGTACCGAACCAGCGCAGAGCTTGCCGGAATCGTCGGAACGTTTGAGGCGTTTCCGGAGAACCGGCTGCCGATGCTTAATGTCATCCAAATGCACTGGGACGCCGTCAACGGAATCGGAAAATGCCCCAATTACCTCAAAAAACGAGCGCAGTCGCTTTGGGACGAAGTCGTCAACATGGGACGCCGTCACGGATTTCGCAACGCACAGGCAACGGTTCTCGCTCCGACCGGGACGATCAGCTTTATGATGGACTGCGACACGACGGGGATCGAACCGGACATTGCACTCGTCAAATTCAAAACGTTGGCCGGTGGCGGAAAACTGCAACTCGTCAACAACACGGTGCCGCTCGCCCTCCAGACGCTCGGTTACAGAGACGAGGAAATCAAGGGAATCGTCGACTGCATCAAGGAAAAAGGCACGATTCACGACGCCCCCCATCTTGTTGACGCCCATCTACCGGTTTTCGACTGCGCGTTTCCCGCGCCGGGTAGCGAGCGCTACATTCCGTGGGACGCTCACGTCAAAATGATGGCAGCGGCTCAACCGTTTATCTCCGGCGCGATTTCCAAGACCGTCAACATGCCGAACAGCGCAAGCAGTCAGGACATTGCCGACGCCTATATGCTCGGCTGGGAACTCGGGCTCAAAGCCTTGGCCGTTTATCGGGACGGTTCAAAGGGAGCGCAACCGCTTTCGACCTCAAACGATGCCGATAAGTCGAAGGATGCCGACGCACTCAGCCGCAAGGAGAAGAGGAAACTTGCCGGGCCGCGCCGCGAACGTTTGCCGGATACGCGAACATCGGTTACACACAAGTTTAACGTGTCGGGACACGAAGGATACATTACGGTCGGCCAATATCCGGATGGACGTGTCGGCGAAATCTTCATCACGATGGCGAAGGAAGGCAGTACGATTCGCGGCCTGATGGATTGTTACGCCACGGCGGTTTCGATGAGTCTCCAATATGGCGTCCCGCTCAAGGTTTACATCGAGAAATTTTCGCATACCCGGTTTGAACCGTCAGGGCATACGAAAAATCCGGACATTCCGGTGGCGAAGAGCCTTGTCGACTATATTTTCCGCTGGTTGGGACGAACATTCCTGGCGAACGATGCCTCGTTACAACAGGTCCCGCCATCTCTTTCCGAAAGCTGGGATGGCAAGGAACGCCGACATCACATCGCCGGAAAGTCAAAGGACGAGGTAATGCCACTACCGGTATTGAAAGAAGATAAGTCATTGGGGGGGACGATCCCCATCACCACGAAGGCCGATGGGGGAAGTCCCTACGATGGAATGGTCCGCGCTCCCGGTCGTAATGGTTCGGCACATTTGGTCAGCGTTGCGGTGATCGACAGTTCGGTCGCTGTTATGGATGAACCGCTCTCGGCTTCGAATCGAATTACCTCCCATTTTGCGACGCTGGACGAACAGTTTGAGACGTTCCAGTCGGACGCCCCCCTCTGTGATGCTTGTGGTGCGATCAGTGTACGTAACGGCAATTGCTATCTCTGCCACAATTGCGGTAAAAGCATGGGATGCAGTTGAAACTGCAATCAGAGCCGTAATCAGAGCCGTAATCAGAGCCAGAATCAGAGCCAGAATCAGAGCCGCAATCGTAAGATTGCGCGTGTCTTGAATTCGTCCGAATGATCGGATACACTTCGGTGTATGCGTCTTGCCTTGCTGTTACACGATCCGCTTTTCATTCTCGGTCTCGGTATCGTCACCGTCGTCGGTTTGATCGTCGTTCTTCGGGTCAACGCGTTCTTGTCTCTTCTTGCGGCGGCGTTTCTCGTCAGTTTTTGGACGCCGATCGACTCCGGCGACTGGGGCGATAAAGTTCTTCGCGTCGCCGCCGCGTTCGGAACGACGGGCGGCGAAATCGGAATCCTCATCGCCATGGGGTCCATCGTCGGAAAATGTATGCTCGACAGCGGCAGCGCAGACCGAATCATTAAGTCCCTGCGCACTTTTTTCGGCGAACGGCTGATTCCGGCATCGCTACTTTCCGGCGGTCTTATTCTTTCGGTTCCGGTCTTCTACGAGGCGACGTTCTATTTGATGGTGCCGATTGCCAAGTCCGTTTACCGGGTGACGAGGAAAAACTATCTCCTCTATCTCATGGCCATCGGTTTGGGCGCAACGCTTTCGCACACGCTGATTCCGCCGACGCCGGGTCCCATTGCCGCTGCACTGACTTTGAATGTTCCCATCGGCACCATGATGCTCGTCGGCGCCATGGTCGGCGTCCTGACGGCACCGTTCGCTCTCGCAATCGCCGCCATGATGAATCGCCTGATGCCGAATCCGGCAATTCACCTGGACGAAGAACCGACAACGGAATCCCCGGGCGCAGAGAATTTGCCGTCGCTCCTTATGGCACTGGCGCCCATTATCGTTCCCGTATTGCTCATTGCGATGGGAACGTTGCTCGACATGCACGAAAAAGGACATCTTCTCGACTGGAAAACGGACGCCCCGGCCTTGCGCAACACGTTCCACGTTCTCGGCAATTCGCAAATCGCCATGGTTGCTGCGGCGCTCGTTTCGATGGTCGTCCTCGCTCACGTTTGCAAGATTTCGTTCCGTGAATTGGAACGTCGTACCGAATCGGCGCTGATTGACGCCGGATTGATTATCCTGATTGTTTCCGCCGGCGGTGCCTTCGGCAAAATGCTCCGAGCCGCCGGCGTCGGCGACCGCATCAAGGAACTGTTTCTCCACGAAACCGGTCAAACCGCTTTGACGGGGATCGTACTTCTCTGTGTCGCTTTCGGCATTACGGCGATTATCAAGACGGCCCAGGGTTCCAGTACGACGGCGATGATGACATCGGCGGCGATTTTCAGCAGCATCGTTTTGGCCAAGGGTGCCGCCCCGTTGCCGTTCAACGTCGCCTACGTTGCCGTGACCATCGGTCTCGGTTCCTGTGTTACCGGCTGGATGAACGACGGCGGTTTTTGGCTTTTCTGTCGCATCGGCGGAATCAAAGAGACCGATGCCCTAAAAACCTGGACGGTCGGGCTTGTTTTTCTTGGCCTCAGTGGACTTGGCGTCGTTCTTGTTCTGAGTCGGCTTCTGCCGCTGGTATGATTTTTTCAGATTCCTGTAACGAACGGCGGGTTCTGCGCATCGTTAATGTAATGGAAGACGGCCGGTTTTGCCGTTTGCCGTTGTGGTGATCGACCATCCCTTTAAGACAAGGAGTATTCAATGCGCATTGTGAAATCGTTTTTCTTCGTTGCCTGTTTGCTGGCAGTCTCCCTTCTTCATGCGAAGGAACCGGATGTTTTCTACTATTTCCACCCCAAGGCGTGTGAGGAAATGGCTTTCGCCAGGCAATTGACCTCATTGCCGGAGTGGAAACAGTTTTGGTCGCTGTTCTGCGATGCCATCGATAAAGGTATCCAAAAGGAACTCACCGACCGCCGGAAGCTCGAAGAACATCTGCCGCCGAAATTCGTCGATATGCTCATTTCGGTGATCGAGAAGCCGGGATTCTCTTTCCGGAATGTGATCGGCAAAGTCGGTGAACATCTTGAGGCGGTCGTCTTTATGGTTGAAACAACCCCCCCCAAAAAAATCGACGGAGTGTTTGCGCTCATCCTCAACGTTGATCCATCGCAGGGGCTCGCCTGGCTTCCAATGATCGAAGACATTAAGGAAGGAGAGGATTATTGGCTCCTGAAAAGAGGTCCCGACAGCGATTTCATCCTCAAGGCCGTTGCGACACATGATGGGAAAAGTGTCGAATTTTGTTGTGCCGGTTTGAAACTGCCCGGCAACGACTATCGATTCGCGTTGCTTTTTTCCGATGAAGCCAACATCCAACGGTATTTCGAGACGTTCAAAGCCGGACAAACCGGTGAAGAACACGCCAAGGGGTGCGTGGAGAAATTCGTCGTCGGCGACCGTTGTTTCCGTGTTCTCGAAACGCTTGGCCAACAATATGGCTGGGATGCCAAAGCGATGGAGATTTTCAAAAAAACCAGAAATTTGGAACTGAGTTGTCGGGACGACGATGGCGCGACACGGATCAAAGTTCAATTGTCCCTGCAACAGGCGGATGATGCCAAGGCCGCTCGAGATATGCTCGCCGGGTATATCGCACTCGTTCAGTTCTCGACCGATGCCAGGGAAATCTCAAGCCTACTACAGACCATCAACATCGAATTGGACGACACCGACGTTCTCGTTGAGGTAACACTCGACCATCCCAAACTTTGGGAACTGCTGTCCAACATCCTCAGCAAGGCAAGTGATGAGATCAAAAAGAAAAATTAGGGAATTACATACTTAATTCCACGGAGACGATTCCGGCATGTTTTTCAACACAAAATACACGAAAAACGAAAAACACGAATATCGACGATCAACATTTTTCGTGAATTTCGTCTTTTCGTGTGTTTCGTGTTAAAAAACGGCTTGTGGAATTAAAGAGATAATTCCCAAAAATTAACCCTTGCGCAAGCACGTTTTGAGAATTCCATGCGGGACGCCGACAAACACCTTTCCGATGCCGAATTGGTACGCCGTGTTCTGGCAGGGCGGAGGGAGGCGTTTGACGAAATCGACCGTCGTTATCGTTCCGCATTGCAACGTTTTTTGACGCGATATACGTTTTGCGTTCACCAAGCCGACGAGCTTGTCCAACGAACGTTGATTCGCGGCTTCGAAATGATCGGGCAACTGGAATCCGGCGAGAAACTCGCCGGATGGTTGCACCGGATCGCCTATCGGATGGCCGCCGCCGAAGGCCGCAAGCGGCGCTTCGTGTCGCTGGATACCGAAGGAACTGTGGAGCCGTCGATCGAGTCGCCCGACGAAGTCCGGCAGCGTGAAGAACGAGACAATATTTGGCGAATTGCCCGTAAGGAACTGTCGATGGAAGAATACGAAATCCTTCGTTTGCGATACCGCGATGACCTCGATTTTGCGACCATTGCGAAGCGAATCGGCAAAAAAGAAGGCGCCGTCCGCGTCCAACTTCATCGTGCCCGAAAAAAGTTATTGCCCTTGTTCATCGAAAAATTCGCCGAAGAATCGGCCCGCTGAGCCATGAGAGTACTTGAACGATTTTTACTTGCCCACATCGACCGCGCGCTCGACGACGGCAAACCGCTTGTCGGTTTGATACGCCTGCTCGTTCGGCGTAATGAACGATTGCGGCGCTATTATGAAGCGATGCTTGCCTTGGAGTTGGAACTGCGGTTTTCCGACGATGTTCCCGTTGGTCAACCGAGTGTTGTTTTATCGGAAAAAGTGTCTTCGGTTTCACGAATGCGTCGCCGACTCTTTGTGATGGGAACAACCGTTGCGGTTTGTGCGTTGATTGCCATCGTCCTTGTTTTTCGACCGGTGAAGAATACGTTGCCGATTATTCTTCCGGCACCGCCCGATGCCCATGTGACATCGTCCGACGATACGTTCCGGGAAGCACTGGTTGCTTTCGTTCCTTTGGAACAATTCGACGGAACGACGCCGGCGGAATCGCTCATCAACTTTTCTGAGCGTCCCCTCGAATTGACGTCGAAGTTTTTGGCCCCTATCGGCTTCGTCGTCGCAAAAAACTCCCCGGTCGAAACATCGGGAGCCAATTGATCGAACGGCAGTATTACCGATTGAGTAGTTTTTCGAGCACCCCCGGCAGTTTTTGCGTTCCCTGTTGGAGCAGTTGTTCAACCTTGTTTGGTGTTCCGTCGGACTTTAACAGCGATTGAATAAGCGGTGTGTTGACGAGCTGTCCGAGTTTCTGCTGATCTTGCGGCGAAAGCTGGGAAAGTTGCGATTGGAGAAACTGATCGAGCGGCAACCCGGTTGCCTGGGCAATCTGTTGTTCGAGCAGTGCCTTTTGACCGTTCGCTTCCTGAACGAGCGGATCGAGATGTTTTTGAACTGCGTCGTTTAACACACCGACCGCTTTGTTGACCTCGTTGGCAACCGCAATATCGGTTTTTTTTCGTATGCCGTCCCATTCAGCCAGCACGAGGTTTTCAATTTGCGGGCGGAGTTTGTCCGCAATGTTGCTCTTGAAAACATATTGCGGTTGACTGCGCGTTCCGCTGACGAAAATATCAGCCTCGAAGCCGTCGAGCCCCTCCAGCGTTTCCTGAA
>JGI24702J35022_10001959_pt1 | contig 12687 bp, 12 predicted proteins | sample TergutTh196P4_FD_35022 | JGI IMG/M metagenome (IMG submission 35022)
CCCGCTACGGAATGATGATGATATGGCTCGTCTTCCTGAATTTGTTCGCGGGACTGATGATCGCGTTCATCGTCTTCGGCAAACGTACGAGACGACTGAACGTGAAACTTGGTGCGTTGACTTTTGCCGATTTCTTAGGTAAGAGGTTCAAGTCGCCGTTCATCCGTGTTCTTACGGCGATAATCGTTCTGGTGGGGATGCCGATATACTGCGCCGCGGTTCTTCTGGGAGGCGTGAACTTCCTTGTTGCGACCGATATAGGAATAACGAAGGACATGGCGATACTGCTGATATCCGTTGTTGTTCTTGTGTACGTTGCGTACGGCGGTATCATCGCGGTGATGTACAACGACGCTTTGCAGGCGGGAATTATGTTCATCGGGATGGCTGTTATCCTGGTGGTCACGTACTTCGTCCTTTCGAAGGATTACGGCAGCTTTTCCGGGATACATGAAGCGCTGACCGATCTGTGGCAGAACAGAGGAGGCGCGTACGATCCGGCGGCGATACCCGATAATGTACAAGGGGTGAGAGGATGGAACATATTCCCAGAGTTCGCGTCTAACGCATGGATATACGGCGTTTCGACGTTACTGATGGGTGTTGGGATCGGCGCATTGGCGCAGCCTCAGCTTGCCGCAAGGTTCATGACCGCCAAAGATTCCAAAACGCTGAACAGGTCGATGATCGTCGGCGCCGTGTTCATACTGATGATCGTCGGCACGGCGTACACGGTAGGTGCGTTAACGAACCTGTACTTCGCCGATAACGGGTTCTCGAACGCGATGGACGCGGTCGGCTGGAATGTTGATAAAGTTATTCCTGAATTCGTCAACAAGATATTCGGCGGAATGGGCGCATGGGGCGAGATGTTCGTCATCATTTTCATTTTGGGATTGCTTTGCGCCGCGATATCGACGATAGGCGCCCTGCTTCACACCATGGGCGCGTCCGCCGGCCATGACCTTTGGTCGGAGGCGGAAAGGAAGTTCAAGAGGATAGAGGTCAAGAAGCCGTCGCTGACGATAACCCGTATCGCTACGGTGGCGATGATGGTCGTTGTCATACTGTTGGCGTATCTGATGCCGCCCAGTATAATAGCGAAGGCCACGTCAGTGTTCATGGGTCTGACCGCCGCGGCGTTATTGCCGGCGTACACGTACGCGGTGTACGCCAAGGCAGAGCCCAACACATCGGCGGCGAAACTGAGCATGGTCGTCGGTTCGATCGTCTGGCTGGTATGGGCGCTCTTCGTCAACGTCAGCATAGGCGGCATGATCGGAACTCCGATAATCGCCTCGGGTCAATTAGTCTACGTTGATCCGCTGATAGTGGCGCTGCCGATATCGGCAGCGATCATGATCATCGGTGCGCTGAAAGGAAGGCCGAAGCGGCCGTGGGACGAGTCGCTGAGAAGGTATGAAACAGTCTGGACGGTCAGATCGGAAAAACAGTTCCGCGGACTGAAGGACAGGGAGAACAGATGGCCCGAGCACAGGATGAGAGCGGCGGACGCCCCTTCGGAGGGAACGGCCGCCGACCATGGCAGCAACGGCAGGATGTCATAGCGGTACGATCAAACCTCAAAAAAACGATCAGGCCTCCGGGCCTGATCTTCTTAATCATTTTTTATTCTCTGACATCTGAGACAATGATGTGCACGTTCTCTTTATTTCAGAGGAATATCGCCATGTATAAAGGAAGCGTCACTTTCTTTCCGTCGATGCCGATGTTCCCGGAAACGAATTTCAACGCGTACGGAGGATCGTACTTTTTGATGAAGCCGTTCATTGATACAGTTCTTCCATTCTTGGACTTTACTTCCACGGGTATTATCTTCCCGTCCCTCGTCAAAGGAACTCTATTTCCTGCTGACTCTCGTCGGTTTTGAAATAATTCAGCGGAAGATCCTTTTTTATCAGTATGTCCGCCAGTATGTTCTCGTAGAACCATCCTTTTGCCGTGCCTGTCAGCGTGTTGCGGCATACCTCCTGCTTCATGTCAAAGCCGTACATCGCATTCAGTATCCCTATGTCCGTGGCATAAACTTTGAAATGGTTCCTCATGTTGTATGCGGGCAGCGGAAAGACAGGCTCGGAAACATTTCGGCAGAATTTTATAAGTCCCGCATCTCTGAGCCATTCCAGGCTGTTCTCGTATTTTCTTGCATCTGCGCCTTCTTCAACCAACGAATACTGAAATTTTCTGTTCTCTTTGGCCAGCTGTTCCGGTATTGAAAGATAACACGCTCTCACTTTGGGCTTCTCGGCATCCTTTGCATATCTTTCTACGTCGTCCAGATAGCTGCCGATTATCCTCTGCTGCTCTTCATGGACCAGACCGAAATTATGTGTATCAAGGTAGATGTTTACAACAGAAGGCATCCCTCCGACCGCGGCATATTCTCTCAGCTTGTTCAGCAATACTTCGTTGGTGGATGCGGGCACGGTCTTTTTCGAATCGTAGTACTTTTTCATGTACGCCATCGTCTCTTCCCCGTTCCCCATGGCCCATAAAAATTCCTCAAAGTCCATGGCGTGCATCTCGACCTGCCTTTCATATCCAACAGGGACAGATCTTACCGCTTTGTGCGCAATGCCGAGCATTGAACCGGATGCGATGCAATCGAACCGGTCATCTTCGGCTATCGGTTTCAACGCAGTTCTTGCGTTGCCGCATTCCTGTATCTCATCAAGGAACAAAAGCGTCCTTCCAGGGACGAACCTGAATTTTTTGTTGCGAAGCGTGATCTCTTCGATTAGGCTGTCCATATTCAGGTCGCCTTCGAAAGCTTCCTTGTATTTCGGGTCTGTGAGAAAATTAAGCTCAACGGTGTTATCGTAGTTCTGTTTCCCGAATTCACGGATTATGAATGTTTTGCCTACCTGTCTCGCCCCTTTTATCAACAGGCACTCTTTCTTTTTCCTTGCCTTCCATTCCGAAAGGGTGTCCGTCATCTTTCTTCTCAGCATGGATCGTCTCCGCGTACGATATTATCGTTTCTCTTATGAAGTACATAACGAGTATACATATCTTTGTACTTATACGGATTTCTTGACGTTTATTTTTACAAAAATACGGATTTCTTGACGTTTATTTTTACAAAAATACGGATTTCTTGACGTTTATTTTTACAAAAATACGGATTTCTTGACGTTCTCACACCCCGTCACTTCCGAAGCTGACGGCGTATTTCTGAATAAGCTGTCTGAACGATCGTGGCTGAATTGGGATCTGTGAGAGGTCCGCGTCATTCGTATGTTCTCAGGTCGGTGACGTGCTTTGCCTTGCCTTCTGTGCGGGGCATCGAACCGGGTAACGCTAATTTCACATCCGCTTTTATGTTCAGAACGTCCTTAAGCCTGCGGTCAAGCTCTCTTTTCATCTTTTCCAGCTTCACCATATCGTCCGTGAGCGCACGGTCGGTTATTTCCACCTCTATCGTGATGCTGTCCATGTAATTGACCGCGTCCACGGTTATGTGATAGAACGGCGTCAGGAAGTCCATTTCTCCTATCACATCCTCTATCTGCGACGGAAATACGTTGATACCTCTGACTATGAGCATATCGTCCGTCCTTCCGGAAAGTCTCTGCAGTCTGGGATGCGTCCTTCCGCATGCGCATTTCTCCCATTCCAGTGAGCTTATGTCTCCGATGCGGTACCGTATGAGCGGGAACGCTTCTTTCTGAAGCATCGTTATAACCATCTCGCCGCGCTCGCCGTCCGCGCACTGTTCGCCGTTCTTGTCGAGTATCTCCATTAAGCAAAGATCGGACCAGACGTGTATCCCTTTCTGTTCCGTGCATTCGGTGAACATCGGCCCCGACAGTTCGGACGTTCCGTAACAGTTCTGCGCCATTATTCCCGTACGTTCCTGAAGCTTCTTTCTCATATTCTCCGACCAAGGTTCGGCGCCGAGTATACCGACGCGAAGTTTTGTATCTTTACGGATATCGATGTTCATTCTGTCACACGTGTCCGCGATGTGGAACATGTATGACGGCGTGCACGCGATGCACGTAACGGGAAGGTCGCGCATCATTTCTATCTGCCTTGCCGTATTTCCGGTTCCAGCGGGAAGTACCGTGGCGCCGATCTTCTCGGCGCCGTAATGTTTTCCCAATCCTCCGGTAAAAAGGCCGTATCCCATGCTTATCTGCATGACGTCCTTATTCGTTATTCCCGATGAGGTGAACGCTCTGGCAAGCGATTCCGACCAGTTCTCGATATCATTCTTCGTATAACCGACGACCGTCGGTTTTCCCGTTGTTCCCGATGACACATGATACCGTAATATATCGGACTGCGGCCTGACGAACAGCTTGTCCGGATAATTATCCCGAAGATCTGTCTTTTTCATGTAAGGAAGCTTTGATATGTCGTCCAGCGTTCTGATGTCATCAGGTTTAATGTTCGCCGATCTCATCCTGTCGTGATAGAATTTCGATGATCCGTACATCTCCGAGACAAGCTTTTTCAGATGTTTCAGCTGTATCGCCTTTATTTCCGTCAGCGGCATCGTTTCTATCTTCTCGTTCCAGTAGTTCATCGGTTCACCATGCTAATTGCTGTCACTGAACATTACGTACTCATATTTATCGGGTACGTCACTTTAACGCGATCTTTCCGATGATCCTGAGCTTACCGCCCTCAAGGTACATCATCACTCCGTCGTCGCCCGGACGATGGATGATCTCGCTCTCAAGCTCAAGTTCTGTTGCCGGGTTCTTAGGATCGCTTCCGTTGTTCACGGACGCGATACGGCACGGTACCATCTGCATCCAGTGGCCCACGTGTATCACCATTCCTTCCTTCAGCGGCGACGGCCAGTACTTTACGATCTTTGCGTTATCTATGACGGTCTTCGACATCTTGACGGAATCGTCCGTCGTCAGAACGTAGCCTCTGTCAAGCCTTTCCGATTCTATGCCGCGCAGAGCAAGACCGACGTGCTCGCCCTCCGCCGCGGAATCGCTGTCGATATCGTGCTTCTGTATCGATTTTAATATGACGGCGTCAGTTAACGGAAGGACGCGCATCTTGTCATGTTTTTTTATTGTGCCGTTTATCACAGATCCGAGAACAACGGTACCGACGCCTTTTACGTTAAAATGACTGTCGACCGGGACGGAACCGCATGATGTCCCGTTCACTTTCATGGCGGCGGCAAGCTCCAGTAATTTTTCCCTGAGCTTTATCGGATCATCTTCTGTTATCGTATACGAATCAAGCGCGGTTCCCGCGAGCAGCGGACGTAACTGCGCCTCCTGTATGTAATTTCGGAGTATTATCATTCCTTTGTCAATTCCGAGGCAGTCAAGCATCAGTATCGTCTCGCCCATTGCGCTGTCTATCTTTTCCGCGACGAGTATCGCGAACTGTGACATTGATGCGGCGTAAAACAAAGAGGACATCTTCTCCGGATATTTCGTCGGTTCGATGAGCGTCACCGAATCATTTCCTTTTTTCAGGTTGAAGAACGTAACGTCCGATACGGTGCCCTTTTTTCCGACCTCGCCGGCGAGCCCGTTGGCGCCGGCGACGATGACGTTGAGATTGCCCATCAGATATCTTTCTCCGTGAGCACCTTTGTGCCGGACGAAAGCAACCTTTCGATCGCAGCGTCCGTATCATCAACGCGGAAGAAGAACGCCGCCACGCCCTTATTGGAATATGCGTACCCGTACTCTATGTTTATGTTTGCGTTACCTATTGTTTTCGCGACTTCGAGCAATCCTCCGGGGCGGTCTATCATCGGTATTGCGATAACGTCAGTTTCCTTCACCACGATGCCCTTTTTGCTCAGTTCCGCGAACGCTCTGTCCGGTTCCTCGACTATTGCTCTGAACACACCGAAACCGCTTGATTCCGCTATGTTGAACGCTTTCATGTTTATGTTGCATTCCTTCAGGGCGGCGGCTATCTGCGCCAGCCTTCCCGGTTCGTTGTTTATGAATATGGACAATTGTTTTATTTTGTATTTCGACATCACATCTTCCTCCTGTCTGCCACCCGTTTAGCTTTTCCTTCGAATCTCGGAAGCGAGTTCGGCGCCGCGAGCTCCACTTCCACCGCAATGTTAAGATATCTCTTCAGTTCCGATGAGATATGCTTTTTCAGCTTTAACATATCGTCGACCTTATCGCTGAACGCCTCCGGTCTCATTTCAACCTGTACCGTCATGTAATCCAATGCGCCGATGCGGTCCACGTGTATCATATACTGACCGCAGAGCTCGGGTATCTGCATTAACGTATGTTCAACCTGCGACGGGAATACGTTGATGCCGCGTATTATCAGCATATCGTCGGAACGTCCGGTTATTCTTCTGATACGGGGCGACGTACGTCCGCATGCGCATTCTTCGTCAATAACTGATGTAAGGTCCTTTATGCGGTACCGTATCATCGGCATCGCCTCTTTCTTGAGGACGGTCATCACAAGCTCCCCTTCCTGACCGGGTTCTAACGATTCACCGGTCTCCGGATCGATTATCTCCACGATCGCGGTGTCGCCCCATATGTGTATTCCGTTCTTTTCCTCGCATTCGGTGAACATCGGTCCCGATAATTCCGACGTTCCGTAAATGTCGTACGCCTGCACGCCAAGCTCATTCTCAATATGACGCCTCATATTATCTGACCACGGTTCCGCACCGAGGACCGCTTTTCTCAGCTTCGTATCCTTCCTGAGGTCTATCCCCATCTTCTTCGCGACGTCGCCCATGTGAACGAGGTACGAAGGGGTGCACGCTATCGCCGTGACATCAAGGTCCATCATCAGCTCCAGCTGCCTTTCGGTGCTTCCCGTACTGGCGGGAAGCACGGTGGCGCCCACTTTCTCGGCGCCGTAGTGAAGTCCGAGACCTCCGGTGAAAAGTCCGTAGCCGTACGATACCTGCATTATATCGCCGTCGCCTATGCCTATTGACGTCAGCGCTCTCGCCAGACTCTCCGTCCAAAGATCGATATCATTCTTCGTATAGCCGACGAGCGTTGGTTTTCCTGTTGTTCCCGATGATACGTGATATCTGACGACGTCTTTCCTCGGGGCGGTGAACATCTTCGTCGGATAATTGTCGCGAAGATCGGACTTGTTCATGAAAGGAAGCTTTGTTATGTCATCCAACGATGTGATGTCATCCGGATGCACGTTCGCATCTTTCATCTTGGCGTGATAGAACGCATTGAAACTGTAAAGGTTGTTCACAAGGGATTTCAAACTTTTATACTGCAGCTTCTTAAGTTCGCCGGCGGGCATGCATTCTATGCTTTGGTTCCAATACACGTAGAGACCTCTGGACGGAAGTATATTTCATGCCTAAAATAGTTTGGCAACGGCTCCGCGCGGCGGGGACCGCCGTGCGGCTCGGTGTCAGTTGATCTTCGCTATGTTCTCGATGCCGCGGTTGGCCATGCCCACCGCGATCTTGATCATATTCTGCATGCACGGCTCGGCGAAGAAGTCCTTTCTTTCACGGAGTTTCGCGTAAAGGTCCGCGGGATCCTTTCCTTTAAGGTCGTCAACTTCACGTATCCCCAGAAGATACAGACCCTTGGCGCATTTTTCGCTTACAGAAGGTATCGTCCTAAGCTTCGCTATCGTTTCCTCTTCTTCCGTCATAAGATCACGGGATCAGCGTTTCTTCTGTATCTTTCCGTCCTTCTTGTGTGAAACAACGGATGTGCCCTGGTTCTTTGCCAGCGTCTTGGCATAAGCTTCCGCTTCCGCCTTCGTCTCGAAACGCTTCGTCGCTTTTGTGCTTCCCTCTCCTTTGACCTGCCACCCGCCGTCCGGGTGCGTCGTCACATGCTGTTTTTTACCATCAGCCAAACTCATCACCGTTATGTGTATCGTATTGCACTATATTTAATATTTTGACCGAACCCGTTCGGAGAGGGCCGGTCCGCATCACCCGCAGGCAAGCGTCATTATTGCATACGGGACGTCATAAACGGTTCATCAATTCGTCCGTTGTCATTATTTTTCCTTCAAAACCGCCGGACGTGGGAAAATCGTTCTTGTTGTTGGTTATTATATGGTCGCCGGCGTTTATATGCGACGCGACCACGGTATCGGCCCAATCGATCTTTCCGCAGTCTTTGCAGACGATATCCTTTCTTCCGGCCATAAGCTCGGCCGCCATGCGTGCATTGTTCCTGTCAAACCGCAGAACCTTAATGCTCGAACGATTCAAACGGCTGTCCAGTTCCTCGGCGGTGCGGTCTCTGTCCAGATATTGGCGGCATATCTCCATATAAACAACAGGAGGGATCATTATCTCTCCTCTGTACCCCTTCAGCCAATCCATGAATTTAGCGTCCCGCAATGCGCATGTGTCTAAAACAAGAGAAGGAGCAGACATATCATCAGACCCTTCCGATTCTGCCGCCGTGGGCGTCGGCGCACATAACGGATATGAAGTCGTCGATCTCTTCCATTCTCTTTCTGCGCTCCTCCAACAATGATACTATCAGCGGATTGTCCTCTCCGTCATGGAAATCCTTTGCAAAGTTCTGCAGAAAATGTTCCATTCTCATCGTCTCCCATGGAATCTCTTCCATCCATATGTTCAGAGTCTCTTTTGCTATGTTTTCGTGGCATCTCTTATTCACCCTCAGATGGTAGCAAAAGAAGAACCAGAAAAGTTCTGTGAGATCAAAAAGGTCTCTGGAGGATGCATTGTTCTTCAACCCCATCCTGAAGACGGCCTCGAACCTTTCTTTTTCGTTGGCGATCTGTTTGAACTCCTTGCCGGGGAATGCGCTCATGGCGGCGGCGAACAGGCCGTTTATGTATTCGGCCTGATTGTCCATGACCTTGTTCTTGCTCAGAGATTCCAGTGACTCTCTCAGTTTCCTGTACTCATTCTGGAATTCAAAAGGAGCACCGTCATAGACCTCATCCCTTGCTGTTTCATGCGCTTCGGAGCCGGAGTGTCTGATCATGAACTCCGCGATATTCTTTTTGATCAGTGAAACTGTCTTGTCGTTAGGATCATATTTTACGGCATCATCATTCCATTCCACGACGGTATATCTCGGCCCTTTGTGTACCCATTTGACATACGGGACGCAATGTGAAACGACTATGTCGCCCCATCTGTACCAGCAGTGCGGAAGTTTGATATCGATCTCCGGCCGCAGATCCCTGTGAAGCAACGTGATGAACTTATTGTATATCACCCCGGGAACTTCTTCGTTCTTATCCTTCTTGTATTTGTCAAAGAACAGATATGAGGCGATCCTGACATAATCCCTTCCTTTAACAGAACCTTTTGCCATCGTATCGCCTCCCGAGTGCCCGTTACGTGATAACACCATCGTTTATATTATTTTAACGTCACGCGGCCGGAACGTTCCGGCTGCAATTGTGAGCATCCGCAGCACGCAGGACGCGCATCTTTTGCTCTGTTGACGGCAGGACCACCACCGAGCGTTTTATAATACATCCGCGTTACGCCTTTTTAAGAGGTGAGAATGGTGATCTCGTTCTGGAAGACCGTCAACGGAAAGATGCAGTCCCTTGAGGACATAGAGGACAACTGCTGGATAAACATGATACGTCCCGATGACGTTGAGATACGCAAGGTCACCGAGGCCGCCGGCGTTGATCCGGCAGTTCTCAGAGCGGCATTGGATGAAGAGGAGACATCGTACGTCGATATAACGGACGACGGCCACACATTCATCACGCTGGACATCCCGATCGTTGACGATTCGTCAAGCGTCATGTACTCGACGATACCTTTGGGTATCGTTCTTACGAAGGCGCACATAATAACGGTATGTCTGAAGGAGAACATGATGCTCTCCGAGTTCGAGAGCAATCCGCCCAAAGGTCTGAACACGTTCGGGAGGACGCAGTTCATAATGGCGCTGATGTTCCGTGTCGCCAACCGTTATCTTCAGTACCTGAGACAGATGAACAAGATATCCGACAGCATAGAGGAAAGGCTGTACGTGTCGCAGCGTAACAAAGAAGTGATAGAACTTCTCGGCATTCAGAAATCGCTCGTCTTCTTTTCAACGTCGCTGAAAGCGAATCAGACAACGTTGGATAAGATACTGAAGGGCAAGTCGCTGAAGATGACGGAAGATGACATGGACACCCTGGAGGACGTCCTCATAGAGGTGCGCCAGGCGCTGGAGATGTGTAATATCTATTCCGACATATTGTCGGGAACGATGGACGCCTTCGCGTCAATGATATCCAATAATCTTAACGTGATAATGAAAACGTTAACTGTGATAACGATACTGATGACGATACCGACGATGGTGTTCAGCTATTACGGGATGAACATGGAACCGCTCGGCTTATTGCCGTTCAATAACGTGGGATGGTTCCCGTTCATGCTTGCCGTGATGCTCGTAATACTGTTCGGCTATTTCTTCAAGCGTTATCATTTCACTAAAAAATGAACGGTCTCAAACGCCTTTTCATCATTTACGATATTTCACTGGCATTCTCATGATGCCTTTTCCGCAGGCCTTTTTACCATACTGAACGCTAGACTTATGACGATACCGACGGCGCATGCGGCGATGCCGATCAGAACATCGGCAAACCCGGCCACGTCGGTTATCATTATTATTAGTATCACCGAGCCGATGGTAAGGCCGGTTATGAAATAATACAGAGGGTGATGATATCTCTCGAGTATGTGTCCCATTACTTTAGCGAAAGCGAATATCGCGAAGATGAAGCCGATGCCGAACGGTAATAGGTAGACAAGCTCAAAATCTTTGATTATCGTCAGCATCCATGTGTAAAGACCGAGCGCAAGGAGCACAGTGGAACCGCTTATTCCCGGGACGATCTTCGATACCGCCAGGATAGCGCCGGCAAGGAACGAGAGCACAAGACCTACGGCGATGCCGGAACTCTCGATGACCGCTTCCCCTCCTCCCTCGCCGACCAGTTCGAGAGCGAGAAGGCACATCATGACGCCGATGCCTATCGCAAACCATATCACATACGGAGCTTTCACAGGCTCGCCCCTTTTCGTTATCTTCAGAAGCTCGGGTATCTGACCTATGATCAAACCAACGAACAGGAACATCGTCGCCACGAAATATTCGTCCAGAAGGAATTTTGTTATGTACACGAAGACAAGCAATCCCAGCAGTATCCCGCACCCTACGGTCAGCAGGAAGCCGAGGTCCTCCTTTATCTTCGCTCTAAGATGGTTGACGTCGTCTATCAATCGCTCGTATATGCCGAAGAGAACGGCAACTATGCCGCCGCTTATGCCAGGGAGCATCGAGGCGGCGCCTACAAGGAAACCAACAATAAAATTATTGGAACCTTCCTTTGCATCCATGATGTGCGTAATGCGCCCAATCTATAAATCATCAGCTAACGGTGAACAGGCGTTTGCTCCATCCATCGCCGTTGTACTTCTCCAGAAGCTCTCCCAGGCGCAGGCCGGCCAGGGCGGGACCGGGGCTCACGGTGTCGCACGCGTAATAATCGTTCAGCTGATAGAAGTAGGTCCCGCTGCGCGGCACCGGCGGTTCGAAGTCCGCATGCTTTATGCCGGCGACCGCGTGCCCCTCGAGCACGGTCGGGCTGGGATTGGTAAGAACGATTATCCCCACGTATTCGAATCCCGCCGCCCTTGCGATCGCGGCGGTGAGTATCGATTTGCATTCGCAGTCACCCGGGCCTCCGTACAATATCCAGTCGTACAGCGCCTCCATCGGATATTTGTAGTATTCCACGGAAACGTCGTTCTTATGGACGCCGGGTATCCTGTAATATTTGGAATCGGAGACCCATTCGCCTGAGTTCACGTATGAGGCGATAAGGTTCATTTTTTGTTGCTCGGTCATCCCTTCGTCATCGGCCATCTTTACGAGCTTGTCGGCTATCTCCTTGACGGGATTCGGATTTGAGGTGACCCAGTCCCAGACAACGAAGCCTGCTATGGCCGGTATCCTGAAATCACGCATTCTGTTCATTTTTGCGAACCCGATGTAATCGGCCACACTGAAGCTGTAACTCAGTGTTCTCGCATTCCCTTCATAATCCGTCCACGTGACGGTTGTTTTTATCTCGTCCCCGAGATCTCCCGGATTCTCTGCCGGCTCGCCCACGATCACCGCTTTCGTCGTCTTTTTCTCTTCGCCGTCAACGGCAGCGGTCATCGTCACGTCGTACATGCCCATGTTCAGGGCGTGCGTGGCCGCCGGGGAATCGGTGACCGCTCCCGGGACGGTGCCCCAGGTCTTGAACGAGTCCGTTATCGTCCACGTGACGCTCCCGGGGTCGGGCGTGAAACCTTCGGGCGTGAAGGTGCATGACCGTTTATTCACATCTGATATCACGGACGACTGCGTCAGCGAGAAGTCAAGTTCGTTGCTGTCAGCGTATATGTTAATGTTGCCTGTTATCTGCGTGTATCTGTAGAACGGCGTTTCAAATGAGCTGTCAGTATACCAGCCTGCGAAACTGATCCCCAACGGTTTCCCGTCAGCGGTTATCTTCGCTTCTTGTATCTCCATCCAATCTATGCTCACAAAACCGTTCCTGGTGACGCTCACGGATCCCAGGGACGTACCGTCCGGACCGATCGCGGTGACGCTCGGTCCCTTCTCTTCGGAGAAGAAGAACATGTACGACATGCTCAGAACAATAACGGCTGTGATCACCGCCGCGGCTATCGTCATAACATTCGAC
>JGI24702J35022_10001960_pt1 | contig 12682 bp, 9 predicted proteins | sample TergutTh196P4_FD_35022 | JGI IMG/M metagenome (IMG submission 35022)
AACGCGCATGTCCATTGCGAAATAATCTTCACATGCGCTCCCCGCTACCGTGCCGTCATGCCATGGTTTGTCGCCCAGGAACATTTCCAATACCGATACCGCCCAACTCCAGATGTCGGTTCGGCGAGTCAGTTTTCCTCCCCTTTTCTGTTCCGGAGAACAATATTTTGGAGTATAGGCGTTATTTTTGACTACAATCGTTCCATCGCCGTATGGAGACGTGTCGGTATCGCCGATGATTGCCCTTGCGCCGGAAATTCCGAAGTCGGCAACTTTCGCCGTTCCGTCAGCGGCAAGCAGAAGATTGTCGGGCTTGACATCCTGGTGAATTAAACCCTGTTCATGTTCATGCGCGTAGTGCAGTCCGCGGGCAAACTGGATGGAAATATCGAGTATACGTTTCAGGGCTTCTTTATTGCCGCCTTCGTACAGCCTGCCGCTTTTCCCGTCGGCGCTGGAATAAATCCAGCTTTTGAGGCTTCCGCCTTCCATCCATTCGGAAAAGATGGAAGGGATGCCGTCGATTTCACGGACGTAATAGCATGAAACAATATGCGGATGTAAACCCAGGTTGATCCAATGCCTACATTCGTTTGTGAACAATTTTTTGTCGGTAGCAGTGCGGAACTTCTCGCGGTGAGGCTGCTTCATGGCAAGATCGACTTTCCAACCGGTATGGTGTACTCGGAATACGCTGCCGAAACCTCCTGCGATGGGGTCGGATTCAACGCGGTAGAGATTGAGGATGGTTGCGCCTTTTTCGATTAATGCGTCTCTGGCGGCTTTTGCGCTGCCGTTCATGACAACCTCTTCCTTAACTACCGGTTCCTGATAGTCACCAAACATATCCCTGAATATCTCGTAGGCTATACCTCCACTTGCGCGGGCTACCGACGCAAGTATTCCAAGATTTCTGCCTTCCGTTATATACCTCTTCATAAGTTTCTGGCAATTTTCGTTGTATAACGGAATGTCCCCGGCTTTCTTCGCGTCCCGGCATGCCTTAAAAGCTTTCGCTACCCAGGCGGGAACTTTCCCCTTTCCCTGGTTTTTTTCTGAAACTACGGATTCATTCTGCTGCATTTGCGCCTCTTTCGCCTGATTTGGTTTATACGGATATGACGAATCCGCAATTTCCTATTCGGCATCCTGCATCAAATTTATTATGAGCTAATTGCAAAATCCCTGGAAGCGTAGGCATCCTGCCCGCATTTTTCAAAGATTTGCAGGCGAGATGCCCGCGTTTCCAGGCGTGTTCCCAGGGCTTACGGCAATATTTTGATATACACCGCTGAAATATTATCCTTCCCGCCGGCGCCATTGGCTTCGTCAATCAGGCGGTTTACCACTAAGTCCGGGTTTTTACTTCCGCGAAGCAGGCGGGTTAAATGCTCGTCATCCACCATGCCGTGCAGCCCGTCACTGCACAGCAGTATAATGTCGCCTGTCTTTAACTCTTGAATAAAGGCATCGGGCAGCGCCGGGCTGTTCATACCCATAAAACGCGTAAGCATTGCGCTGGAGGAATGATAACGGGCTTCCTCCAGGCTTAGTTCGCCGGACGCCACAAGCTCGGCGGCTACGTTATGGTCTTTTGTTATCTGCCGGATATGTCTTTCATAACAGCCCAGCCAATAACCCCGGCTGTCTCCCATATTCACAAATATCGCGTGGCTGCCCATTAGCCATACGCCGCACAGCGTAGCGCCATAATCGAAGTTCCCGCCCCGGTTCATTTTTTCGTAAATATTGTCCGAAATCAGGCGCGCCTGTTCTTTCAGCAATTCCGCCGCGCGTTCAGGGCAAAGGTCTTTTTTTATATTTTCATATGCCTGACCGATTAGCCCCGGCAAAACCTTCGCAATCATCGCCGACGTTTCCCCGCCCCCATAAAGCCCGCCCATGCCGTCGGCTACGGCAAAAAAAGCATACTCCGGGCAGCAGATGACTTCATCCTGGTTGGAAGCCCTTTTAGCGCCCATATCAACTTTGGAAGCGTATTGAAATGAATGGTGAAATATTCCTTCCTGCGTCATATGGCGCCTTCAATCATTTTTTTAAGTTCCGCTGCGCTTTTTACGCCTATGTCGGGCTTTTCAATCAAAGCCTGGTCGATTACGGCGGCCAGCTTTTTTGAGATTGCTGAGTTGCGTTTTCTAATTGGCACTGCCGTGTTTGCAAGCGCCACAGCGAATGCGTCCCTGCCGGAGGCGAAATCCTTTGGAGGTTTTCCCGTAAGCATGTAGTAATAGCTTGCCGCAGCCGCCCATACATCTACTGCGGGTTTCGATTCCTTATAATTGATAATTTGCTGCCGAGGCATAAATATCGGTGTTCCGGCAANCTGGCCGGTTCTTGTATGCCCCGACAGCCCTGATGTTTCAAAAGCCTTAGCAAGGCCGAAATCCGCTATCTTCGCGGTGAAATTCTTGCCGACGCCGGTCATAAATATGTTGCCTGGCTTAAAATCCCTGTGAACAATCCCGTTGGCGGTTACGACGTCTCCGCCTTTCAGNTTTACAGACACGGTGGTTTTGTGCGCGTATATAAGCCCGTCCAATACNTGGAGGATTATATCCGTCGCCTTATCGAGGCTAAGTTTGCCGCCGTGCCTTTCAATCATCGAATCAACACTGCGGCCGTCACAGTATTCCATCAATATGAAGCAAGTATCTCCCGATTGCCCGCACCTGTAATGTTTAACAATATTTTTGTGATCCATTTGGCACACGAAATGCGCTTCCCGCAAAAACATTTCAATGCTCTTTTTATCGGCTGCCGCTTTCGGAAGCACGAGTTTCATCACCAGTTGCATTCCCGTGGCATCTTCTTCCACAAGCCATGCCTGTCCCATGCCTCCCTCGCCCAGCATCTTTATTTTGCGGAAACCTGCGATTTCTTTAGCTTCGCCGGGGTCATGCCTGGCTTGCTGCATCAAGTACAGAAGAAGTTGCTGCGGGTCATTCCGACAGGGTTCGCAGATATACGACGAGACGTTTTCCGGCAATACATTTCCGCATATTTCGCAATTGCGGTTTTGTCGTCGCTGCTGTTCATTTCCTTTACTCGCCCGCCCGGCTTTGCGTTTTTCGCCTGATTCCTTTTCATTCCCGCGTTTCTTATGGCAAGCCGGGCAGATAGGCAGCCCGTCAGGGCGGGTGAATGACGCGTCGTCTATATCGGAAAAACAATCCGCGCAGAATGGCTGAATTTTCATTTCAAGCGACAGCTCGCAATCCGTGCCGATTCCAAGCCGGTCGCCGTGGTTTAACGAAAATTCTTCACCCCTTGTTTGCCGGGCTTCCTCGGCGGAAACACCGGCGTCACGCCGGCCGATTATTTCTCCGTTTAGATATGTGCCGTTAAGGCTGCCGAAATCACGTACCATTACCGATGGCGGCGCGATATCTATTAGACAGTGGTAACGGGATACCGTGGATTCGGGCAATACAATTGCACAGTCATACTGTCGGCCGATAATCAGGGACTCCTTTCCNTCGTATGTAAAAGATTTCCCGGATAAACTGCCTNTTTGAACCATGAACGTCACTTTCNCCGACATAGTATTTTCCTTTTTTACACATTCAAAATGATACTACTATTACATTTCATGCCGGATGGTAATAGCAAGGAGTATTTATGAATATCAGCACTACCCTTCGTTTTGTAAAGCTTCGCGCCCAGGCCGAAGCCGAGGCGCTTCGTTCAGTTCACACGACCGTCGAGCATTTATTCCTTGGCCTTCTTAAACTCGCGGAAGTTACNTCAGGCGACATCGCGCCGGATTCCCGTTACCGTGAACAGAACAATGCCGACATCGAAAAAGTGANAAATTTGTTTGATGNTTATGATGTTCCAACGAAACAAACCCGGCAACTCTTGCGGCGCGCGCTGTTTCAGAACGGCGNGGCGCAGGGTGGAGAAGGCGGCGGAGAAGCTGAAAAATGGCTCANTGGCGTATTTGCCGACGCTATAGAAAAAAACGAGACTGTTACCGCATTCATGGTTGCGGAAAAAATCTTCACCGCGCCCACGCCGCTCTTGCAAGATGTGTGCAGACTCAATGAAAAGAAAAAGAAACTCGCTCCGCCACAGAGTCCCGTAGCGTCGGCAAATCCGGACGAAAACCGCGCGCGGTTGCTTGAATTGACTGACATGGTAAGGAAGCTACGCAACAGCCTCCTTGTGTCAGTACGCGGGCAGGATCACGCCATTCACGCGTTTTCCGACGGCATATTCAGTGCAGAGGTGCTGGCGGCGGCTGATACCGCGCGCCGCCGTCCACGCGCCGTCTTTGTTTTCGTCGGCCCGCCGGGCGCGGGCAAAACTTTTCTTGCCGAGAAAGCGGCTGAGTCGATGAGACTGCCGTTCAAGCGTTTTGACATGAGCGGTTTTTCGGATCACCAGCAGCACTACAACCTCGTAGGATTTGCGCCGAGTTACAAGGAAGCAAAGGCGGGAACGCTGACCGGGTTCGTCAAAAAGAATCCGCAGTCTATCCTTTTGTTTGACGAGATTGAAAAGGCGCACATTAATACGGTCAACCTGTTCCTTCAGGTTCTTGACGCGGGAACGCTGCATGATGATTTCCTTGACGCGGATATTTCGTTCCGCGACACCGTGATCATCTTTACTACCAACGCGGGCAAGCGGCTCTACGAGGGAGAACGTGGACGGAATACGGCCGGCGTATCGCGTAAGGTAATCCTTGACGCTCTTGAAGCGGAAACAAAAACGCAAAACGGACAAACGATGTTTCCCGCCGCCATTTGTTCACGGCTCGCCACGGGATGGCCGATACTCTTTAACCGCCTTGGCGTGGATGTCCTCGAAGAAATCGGCGCGGACAGGCTTGCNCATTGCGCGNCCTTGTTCAAGGCGCATTACGGCGTCCACGTCGAGTTTGACGAATTNCTNCCGTCTGTGCTGCTCTGTTCGGAAGGCGGTACGGCGGACGCNCGGACGTTGAGCGCGCAGACCGAACTATTTTTCAAAAACGAGGTTTTCAAATTCTGCCGCCTGTTTAATGATCCTGAAAAAAACGACGCCGTTTCAAGGCTGTCATCCCTGCGTTTTACGGTAGAGACGGCGCAGTTGCCGGACAAAGTCTCCGCACTTTTTCAAACCCCTGAAAAGCCGGAAGTCCTGATCTTTGCGGATGCCGGGTTCGCGAAACGCTGCGCAGACATTCTGCCGGGATGTGCCCTGTTTTACGCAAGGAACAGCGAGGATGCCATGAAGTTACTTGGAGAGCGGGACATATTTTTTGTTTTGTTCGATCCGGTGACGGGTTCACATGGCAATGTTCCCGATATGAAGAGCGTTGCCGCTTTTGATAATTTGCCCCCGACCGCGTCCATTTTGAAAGATGGACGGGACACGTTCCTGCAAATACGTGAAAGAATGCCGGATATTCCTGTATATCTGCTTGAAACCGGGCGGGTGAAGATGGACGGGGAATTGCTGGCGGTGTTTGAAAGCCTCGGCGCGCGCGGGAAAATCGTAGCGCCGGACGACGATACCGGCGTTTTTCGCGAAGAGATTGAAACTGTTTGCCGTCGGCTTCATCTGCAAAGAACCGCCGGGCAGTTGGACGCAGAGCGTAAAGTTCTACGTTTTGAAACAGCGCCGCGTTACGATGCTGGTAGTAACACCATGGAAGTGCGGCTCCGCGGTTTTTCGCTGCACCGAGCGGTTGCGGTGGACGACGCGAGCGAAATGCTCGATGAGCGCGAAAGGCCGCAAACGCGTTTCGCCGACGTGATCGGTGCGGGTGACGCAAAAGATGAACTTGCCTTTTTCGTGAACTATCTGCGCAACCCCAGGAAATTTTCGGCGATGGGGCTTCGCCCGCCCAAGGGCGTGCTGCTTTACGGCCCGCCAGGTACGGGAAAAACCCTGCTGGCGCGGGCTATGGCGGGCGAAAGCGGCGTTGCGTTCATTCCGACTGCCGCCAGTTCTTTTGTAACGAAGTGGCAAGGTAGCGGCCCTGAGACTGTCCGTGCTATCTTTGCCCGCGCGCGTCGTTACGCGCCTGCCATTGTTTTCATTGATGAAATTGATGCCATAGGGCGGACGCGAGGCGGACAAGACACTGCGCACGGCGAGGAAATGGCGCTGAACGCGCTTTTGACGGAACTGGACGGTTTTACCAACATCGGTTCCAAGCGTCCTGTTTTCGTCCTGTGCGCTACAAACTTCGAGGCAGAGGAAGGGCGCAATAGAACAAGCGCGCTTGACGCGGCTCTTATCCGCCGGTTTGACCGGAAGATACTCGTTGATTTGCCTACGAAAGACGAGCGGAAACAGTATCTTGCAATGAAGCTGGGCGAAGGGAAGCTAGGTGAGGTGACAGAAACCATGATCGAAGCTATGGCAGCAAGGACAAGTGGCATGAGTCTGGCGGATGTGGAAAACATACTCGCCGCCGCGTCGCGACTGTCTGCGAAACGCGGCATAGCGCTTTCGAACGAAATACTGGAAGAAGCTTTTGAATTGTCCAGATTCGGTGCACGCAAGGATTGGGGTGCGGTCTATATGGAGCGCGTGGCACGTCACGAAGCAGGCCACGCCGTAATAAGCGCTTTGGGCGGACGGATTCCTTCGTATCTTACAATCGTTGCGCGCGGCGACCACGGTGGCTACATGGAAAATACCGACGGCGCGGATACGCCGCTGCAAACCAGGGATGAACTTACCGCACGGATTCGCACTGTTTTAGGCGGCAGGGCTGCAGAGATGGTCTGTTATGGCGAGCGCGATGGATTGAGCAGCGGCGCCGCGGACGATTTACGTAAAGCCACGGCTATTGCGCGCGCCATTGTCTGCGAATATGGCATGGATGGCGAAATAGGCCCCGTTTCGCTTACAAAAGAAGAAGCCGTGTCCAGCCCGCTCGCGGAACAGGTTTTAAGGAATATTTCCANACTCCTGCGGGACGAAATGGCAAAGACCGTGGAATTGTTGACGACGGAACGACGCAAGCTTGACGGTCTGGTCAACGCGCTACTGGAGAAAAACAAACTGAACCGCGAAGAAATCGCTGCCATTTTGTAATGTCGCGCATAACAATTATGTTTATATTCACGCTCTTTTCGTTCACAATAAGAGCGTGAATATAATAATGCGTATGAGAAAAACAGAAATTCTGGATTCTTTGCTGGAAAAGGACAAGGGTTTTTTGAAAACGCGCGATGCCATCCGCGCCGGTATTTCCCGAACGTATCTTGGCGAATACGTCCGGGAACGCGGATTGGAGCGCGTTGCGCAAGGGCTGTATATATCGCCGGATGCGTGGGAGGACGGTATGTACGTCATCCAGGTGCGTTATCCGGAAGCCGTGTTCTCCCATGAAACCGCTTTGTACCTGTTGAATCTCGCCAATCGTGAGCCTGTCCGGTATACCGTAACGCTGAAAGCCGGAACCAACGCAACCGGCCTGACAAAACAAGGCGCGAAAGTCTACAAGGTCAAAGCAGGGCTTTTTAATGAAGGTATCGCGCAAACGCAGTCTCCCGCCGGACATACGTTGAGGGTCTATAACCCCGAACGAACGATCTGCGATTTATTCCGCAGCAGGAGTAATGTGGAAATTCAGGATTTACAAACGGCGATAAAGGAATACGCGCGGTTCAAAGAAAAAAACATTCCATTGCTGATGCGTTACGCAAAGGCGTTTTCCATCGAAAGAATCATCAGGCCGTACCTGGAGGCGCTTTTGTAATGATTAGAACCTCAAGACAATTGAAAGCCCTCGTACGCAACGTGTCAAAAGGCGACAACACGAAAGCCCTGACGATTATCCGCAATTACGTTATGGAGCGGTTTCTTGAGCGGTTATCGCTTTCACCGTATCGACAAAATCTGATATTAAAAGGCGGTGTACTGATTGCCGCTATGGTTGGCCTNGACAATCGCTCGACGCTGGACNTTGACGCGACGATCAAAGCGTTGCCTTTGTCTATTGAGANTGCGGAAANGNTTTTTGATTTTATGAGTTAGGTAGGCAGGCTTGCGCCAGTCCAGGAGATAGCGACAAATTGGGATTAACAATTTATTTACGGACAGTTCCTTACGGCAGGATGTTTGTCAATGGCGGAGCGTTAATTAGCATATCCTTGTAAATATCGGGAACACTTAGATATTTTACTTCAGTGTCGGCATTGAGCGCTACCTCGCCGGTTTGCGGGTCGTACTGATACGGCATTTCAACTGGATCCCGAAGCGAATACCTAAACCCATACTCCGCCGCCAGAGTTTGCAGATTTTTCGGATACTCGCCTTTTTTCTCCCTGTAATTTTCAGCCAACGAATTCCAACCCCATATATCCTGCGCGATTTTGAAGCTGAATAAGCGGTTTTTCGCAGTCTCCCTTTCGTTTTCCCGCGTCGCTTGCATATATCGTTCCTGCCAGAGGGCGATTGCCAGGCCAAAATCTCCTCCGCGCGTTACAGATACCGCAGCTAGAGCAGGAAGCCATTCCGGTGCGTCGGGGTTTTTGGCCGCCTGCATCCAGGTTTCGCCCGCAGCCATAAAATCCTGTAAATACCAATAATAAACGAAGCCCTTGTCGTATAAAAGCGGCCATTCATTCGGGTGATCGCGTAAGCCTTTGTCCAGCAGCTTTAACGCTTCGTCGGGCTGATTCGCGCCGAGCGGCTCTTCAGCCGCCAGGAAAAAGCATCCTGTACGATACGCGTCAATGTAATCGGGATTAAGCGTTGTTGTAATATCCAGCAGCGTATGGAGATTTTTGTAACGCACCTTGCGTTTGTCTGCCTGCTCAAAACGTCCAAAATACTGAATGGCGCGCATCCAATAAAAATCAGCCGCCAGATCGGCGTAGCCGAGCGCCATTTTTTTCACGAGTTTGGGAGAGTTGAATAAAAGAATATCCGGGTCTTCGTCATCGCCGCCGCCGCGCGTTTCAATGAAACGCTGCGTCGGCCATACCAAAAGCGCCGCAAGCAGACACACGGCATAAACAAAACGGGAACGGTCATGATTTTTGCGCGCGTCGTTCGTCATTTAAAATCCCTGCCGCGAAAAATAAGGACGCCGATTGAAAGAACAAGTACGATGTATACAAGGCAGTAAAAGACGACGCCGGCAAGCGCCAAAGGGTTAGCCGTCTGCGAATACCCGGCGGACTGAAGCACATAGCGCCCGCCTAGCAGTTGAAAATTTGAAAAATTCGGTATGACATAATACAAAGCGCTGCACAACTGCTCACCCGCCGCGGATTTTGTCAGTTTGCCAAAATCTTTAATGTCATTTCCAAAATGCCCGATTATCCATAAGAATAGCGTAAAAAGCACGGACAGCGCCGGTGTTGAGAATGTCGAGAAAAACAGCGCCAGCGCCGTAACCAGGCACAGGGATAAAAAGATCATGAAAACCGCGGGAAATACGCGGACATAACTCCAGGGATCGTCGCATCCCGCGTATAAAAGCGCCAGCTCAAGCCCCGCCGTCATAATCAGCAGATTTATAAACAGCGTAAAAACAAGGCCGAAATATTTCCCGATAACTAATTCGAAGCGACGCACGGGTTTGGCCAGCAGCGCGTAAACCGTCCGCTTTTCGATTTCCTTGTAAACCAGCCCGGCGCCGATGAAAATTGCGATCATCGTTCCAAATACGGATATGGCCGCAAGTCCCAGGTTAAGAATGACCTTGTTTTCATTGCCCAGAGTCAACTGTCCGAGCGCCAATGAACTGAAAATCATGATCAGAGCAAAGAGAATCAGATTGTATAAAATTCTGTCCCGAACGGTTTCGCGGAATGTATTTTCAGCAATCGCCAATATTCTTTGTATCATTTTAGTCTCACAAAGCGGCAAACACGGCCGACCTGAAGTGATCCTCAAGCGATGGCCGCATGGGGTTGACGGAAATAAGCTCCATGTTTCGTTCGAAAACAAAACGAAGCACATCTCTGACCGCATTTTCATCGCGCACGCGCAACTGGAAGCGGTCTCCCATGACATGAATTTCTTCGCACAAACCTCCGATGGCAGCCTTAATGTCCGGCGCTTCGCCGGATACGATTATTTCATGGCACTTGACGTCTACTTTTAATATATCCGCCAGCGCGCCGACTTCCTGGAGTTTTCCGCGGTTTAAAATTGCTACGCGGTCGCAGATCGCCTCAACATCGGGCAGGATGTGTGAACTAAAAAATACGGTGACGCCGCGAGCTTTGAGCGAAAGAATAATCCGGCGAACATCCATGCGTCCAAGGGGGTCAAGCCCCGACATAGGTTCATCAAAAAACACGATTTTTGGTTCATTGATAAGCGCCTGCGCAATTCCTAGACGCTGTACCATACCCTTTGAAAATTTGCGCAGTTGCCGGTTTTCGGCATGGCCGAGACCTACATCTTCAATCAGCGACCGGGTACGCTTTTTGAGTTCCCGCCCTCCTTGTCCGAACAAACGGCCAACGTAGGTTAAAAATTCCACAGGTGTCAGGTAGTCGTAGAAATAGGGATTTTCCGGCAGGTATCCGATATTTTGACGCATCGCCGTCGAACTTGCCGCTTCGCCTAAAATGCGGGCGCTGCCCGAAGTCGGATACAGCAGATTCATCAGCAGCTTGATCGTCGTGCTTTTACCGGCGCCGTTCGGTCCGAGAAAACCAAAGACTTCGCCTTCGTTTACGGTAAGACTGATATTGTCCAGCGCGCGGACAGGCCGCTTTTTCCAGAAACCGACGGCAAAATCCTTTGTCAGATTTTCGATTTCCACTATCGACATAATTTTTCCATCCAAATATATTCACATCTACGAACGCGGAGACGCAAAGCATTGCGTCGCTGCGTTATTCATTACGCCGCGCCGCGCGCTGACGAAGCGCTTCATAAAACGCCATGCCTGCGGCCACGCTGACATTGAATGAATTTACACGTCCATATATCGGCAGAGAAACGAGAAAATCGCATTTTTCTTTTACCAGGCGGCGAATTCCATTCCCCTCGCCGCCCAGGACAAAAGCCGTCGGCAGCGTCAAGTCGGCTTGCCAGATCGCTTTGTCCGCGGCGGCGTCAAGACCGACGATCCAGTATCCTTTGCTTTTAATCGAATCGATGAATTGAGCGGCGTTCCCGATTCTGGCAAGTTTCGCATGCGCGGCAGCGCCCGCGCTTGCTTTTATAACCGCGGGGCTTAAACCTGCGCTGCGGTTTTTGGGTATAAAAACCCCGTCCAGTCCGGAAGCTTCAGCGGATCTTATAATCGCGCCAAGATTATGAGGATCCTCAACTCCATCCAGGATGGCCAGAAGTCCGGGATATTTCGCGCCGTCTAAAATTTCATCGGCGTCAAGCGTATCGGCTTCCGCGATATGGCAGAGAATGCCCTGGTGTCTTTCGCCGTCCGCCTTGCGATCCAGCCAGGCCCGTTCTTCAAACGAGAGGCGGATATGTTTTTGCTTCGCCTGCGTAATGATTTCCCTGACGCGCGGATTTCCGCACTTGCTATCTACCGTAATCCGTTCGATCCGTTCAGGATACGCGCTGACGGCCTCAGCCGCCGCGTTGATTCCGTATATTACCGACATTTGTTTACTATGCTCCAATTTTAGGCAACCTCTTTATCCCTTTGGGAGTATACTATAAGGTTATCGTAATGTAGAATAACACCGTTGGCGTGTTCCGAAAACCCTGGGAACGCGGGCGGCCTCGCCCGCATCTTATTGAAAAATGCGGGCGAGCCGCCTGCGTTCCCAGCAAAAAACGGGGTTTTCGGAGCTTGTCCGTTTGCGATTAAATTTCCGGATGATCCACTGTGAGCGTACGGAAGATTCGCAATCTGAAGAATGACAATTAAGGGGAAATAGATAAAAATGACGGTTTCAAAAAACTCAAATCTCGATGCGCTTTTCAATCCCAGGTCAATTGCCGTTGTCGGCGCTTCAACAAAGCCGCATACGGTCGGCAACGATCTGGTGAAGAATCTCTTCACACATAAATTCACTGGCAAGATATATCCGGTCAATCCAAAGGCGCCGGACATTTTAGGGCTGAAGGCGTATCCCAATCTGGCCGAGCTTCCAGAAGCGGTCGATCTTATCGCCGTCGCTGTGCCGGCTGCTGCGGTTCTTGACGTAGTGGCGCAGGCGCGTACAAAAGGCGTTAAGGCCATGGTTCTGATTTCGGCCGGCTTTAAGGAAACCGGACATGAAGGCGCTGAACTTGAAAAAAAACTGACAGCAGCCGCGCGCGAAGCCGGCATTGTTCTTGTTGGACCGAACTGCCTGGGCATTATTAACGCCGACCCAAAGATAAGTCTCAACGCCACATTCGCGCGTATAATGCCTCGGTCGGGCAAATTGGCCTTCTTGTCGCAAAGCGGCGCGCTATGCACTTCGGTTCTTGATTACGCCGAAGAATGGCAGATAGGATTCAGCAAATTCGTAAGCTTCGGCAACAAGGCCGACGTTAATGAAATCGATCTTCTTAACTACCTGGCTGAAGATGAAGAAACGCGCGTCATCGCCATGTATCTGGAGGATATCACCAACGGACGCGCCTTCATTGAAACCGCGCGCCGGGTTTTCTGGGATCACGGCAAACCGATAATATGTATCAAATCCGGACGATCCCCGGAAGGCGCAAAAGCCGTCAGCAGTCATACGGGATCTCTTGCCGGATCTGACAGCGTTTATGACGCAATCCTTGA
>JGI24702J35022_10001961_pt1 | contig 12681 bp, 11 predicted proteins | sample TergutTh196P4_FD_35022 | JGI IMG/M metagenome (IMG submission 35022)
TTTTTTTAACATTTACATGAAATAAGACTCAAAATAATAATAATCTGATTATAAAAAATTTTATCTGTCACTGGAGTCTGCAACATGATAAATTTAAATAAGCCATTACGTTTAACCTTCTCTAATATACCGGTAATTTTCCAAATCCTTATTCTAACCTTTGCCTTGACCTTGACAGGATGCGAAGATTTGGAATTGATAGACCATGACATAGGCGTAACCTGGACTAGCGTACCTGAACAGAACAACCCATTCGGTGGTATGAGTATCTCTTGCATTGCCTATGGTAGCGGGAAATTTGTAGCAGTAGGATATGATTCTAAAATAGCATATTCATCTAACGGCACAAGCTGGTCTCTTGTTAAAGTCAGTCCATTCTCCTCCTCGAACTCTATCAAGCAGATTGCCTATGGCAGTGGAAAGTTTGTAGTTAGAGAAAATAGCGGTCAAATGGCTTATTCATCGGATGGCATGAACTGGACTCCTATAACGAACAGCACATTCGGCAGTGGAGATATCAAGTGCATTGCCTATGGCGCCGGGAAGTTTGTAGCAGGAGGATTTGGCAGTAAGATGGCCTATTCTTCGGACGGCATAAACTGGACTTCTGTGACAGGCAGTGGTGATATTAACAGCATTGTCTATGCAGACGGAAAGTTTGTAGCAGGAGGGAATGGCGGTGTAATGGCCTATTCATCAGACGGCATAAACTGGACTCATGTAACGGGCGGCCCATTCGGCATTGGAGATACTTTGTGCATTGCCTATGGAGGCGGGAAGTTTGTGGCAGGAGGATATACCGGTCAAATGGCTTATTCAAATGACGGCATGAACTGGAATGTTGTGAATTACAGCCAGTTTAACCCATCATACCCTGTCTTCGTCATTGCCTATGGAGGCGGGAAATTTATAGCCGGAGGGGGAGGGAATGGCGGTCAAATGGCTTATTCGCCGGACGGTATAAACTGGACTCCTGTGATTGACAGCCCATTCTCAAGCCAAATCAACAGTATAGCCTATGCCAATGGTATCTTTGTCGCCGGAGGAGCTAAAGGCGCTTTAGCCTATTCGCAGGGTAAAAACAGTAAAAACAGCGGTTGTTTATACTGCAAGGTTATGCAGCACGGGGAAAAATTGCAGATTGCAGTCGTAGAGACAAGGCACTAATGTCGGGCTTAGCGCGATGCCTTGTCTCTGCATAAACACCATAGTTATTTAAAGATTTAAAAATTTATACAAATCGGGAAGTATTATGAAAAAACATTCATTATTTAAATTTTTCATAGTATCATGTATATTCATAATTATACCATGTAAGGGATATGGTCTTGATATTACTTTAGGTGGAACTGCATGGTACTCCTGGTGGGATTTTGATCGAAGTATGAGAACAATAGATATTGATCCGGCATTTCTTTATGGTCCGGTATTGTCTGTAAAATTAAATGAAAATTTTAATTTTACATTTGCCTATCTCTACGGTAAATTTGATTATAGAAATAAAGAATCCGGCAATGGTAAGATAAGTCGAAGCGACTCTGATCTTGCCCTGAACTATAGGTTAAATGATTATTTGAAAATCTTTGCCGGAATAAAATATATGGCGTTTGCAGAGCCGGGTTTTGATCATGGCTGTTATGGTCCCGGATTAGGTTTAAGTTCTACAGTCCCGCTTCCGATTGTTGAAAATTTATTTTTTGTTGGCAATCTGTCCGGATTCTATTTATGGGGGGATGAGGAGAAGTTCCAAGGAACGGTAAAGTCAGATTGCAGAGAATATGGCGTGAACTCAACTCTGTCACTTGCATATTATATAGCGACCGCATCAACAGTAATAACCTTTGGAGGCAGGTTGCAATATTTTAAGACAGATTATGGCGATTCTGTAGATGAATCAGGCAATCCGACATCAAATATTAAGCATATGTTTTATGGGATAACACTAACTGCAACATATACATTTAGTTTTTAGTTAAAGATTAATGCTTAAAAATCTTTCTTAAAATTCCATAGAGTTTAGGATTTCTTTCTTTCATATTCTCGGGATCATTAAAGAAATATTCCCCTGCCGATGCTAAAAATTTTTCTTACATTTCTTCTTGCAATATATGTATCATATCATAAAATAATAATCAGCTTCAACACCCTATAAGTACAGTATATACAAAATTGCATATTGCATATTGCATATTGCATATTGCATATTGCATATTGCATATTGCATATTGCATATTGATACTTTATTATTAATAAATTAATATAAAAAAATTGACTTTTTCTTTGATATATGCTTATTAGTACACAATATAGAAATCAGAAGTAGATAAAATCAAAGATAGAAATGTCCGCAAAGGCAATGCCATGCGGAGCGCTCGACCTATGTCCGGGTGTTATTTAAAAACAGTATTTCAGGCAATAGGTTAAGGTTTCTATTGATGTATTTAATTTTACTTCAAAAAAAATTTTAATAATTTATGGAGCTTAAAAATGAAAAAAAATTTTTTTAAAATTATCGGACTTATAACGATAATTGCATTTATAAGCCTCGCCTGCGGAGGCGGCGACAGTGGCGGTACACCTGCTCAGGGTAATACTCTGTTGAAAAAATTAGAGTGGCTTAAGGCAAATGCTGAAGACGGCGAAACCTATGATGTCGAAATTTTTGCCAATGAGGATGTCTCTCCTAATGCCAACAATAACGGGCAATTTTTTAATCTTTCATACGAGGGCAAGAACATTGTTATACGCCTTTTCAGCAACGGTGGAAGTAATAAAACTATCAGCCTTTCTGAGTCTGAGGGAGGCACTCTCTTTAGTGTTGGACTCGGCGTTACACTGATTTTAGACAAAAATATAACGTTGAGAGGCATTTATGGTAATAATTCGTCAATCGTTATAGTAGAGGCGGGCGGCTCTCTTATTATGAGAGAAGGATCGACTATTACAGGCAATAGCAACAACTCCTACGGTGGCGGTGTGTATGTGGATGGTGGAACTTTTGAAATGAACGGCGGCACTATTTCCGGCAATGAAGCCCCCTACGGTGGCGGTGTGTATGTGAATAGTGGAACTTTTGAGATGACCGACGGCACTATTTCCGGCAATAAAGCCGGCGGCACCGGTGGCGGTGTGTATGTGAATAGTGGAACTTTTGAGATGACCGACGGCACTATTTCCGGCAATAAAGCCGGCACCGGTGGCGGTGTGTATGTGAATAGTGGAACTTTTGAGATGACCGGCGGAAGCATCTCCGGAAATGAAGCCAGCTACGGTGGCGGTGTGTATGTGGATGGTGGAACTTTTGAGATGACCGGCGGCACTATTTCCGGCAATGAAGCAGAAGCATTTTTCTCCGGTGGAGGAGTGTATGTGAATTTGGGAATTTTTAAGATGAACGGCGGCACTATTTCCGGCAATGAAGCCGGCACCGGTGGCGGTGTGTATGTGAATAGTGGAACTTTTGAGATGACCGGCGGAAGCATCTCCGGGAATGAAGCCAGCTACGGTGGCGGTGTGTATGTGAATAATGGTATGCCTAATGGGCCTAATGGTGGAATTTTTAAGATGTATGGCGGCACTATTTATGGTAGTAATGAGGCTAATGTTACTCTTCAAAACAAAGCCAAAAACGAAGCAGCACTGTGTGTAGAAGGATATGGCGGAATAGCCGAGTATGGTGATGGCTTTTCTATTATTAGAAGAAATAGTACCATTAGCGGTGGTACTCGCGACGACGGAGAGCCCATACCAAACGCACCGACCGGAGTGATGGTGTCTGCTAATTCATCAAGCAGTATCAGTGTATCATGGGACACAGTATCCAGTGCAACAAGCTACAAAGTGTATTATACAATATCAGGTGGCTATCCTACTTTGGCAGCTACAGTTTCCGGAACTTCGTTTACTCACAACGGATTAATGGCTAATACTTCTTATCTTTATTATATTGTTGCAGTCAACAGTGAAGGTGAAATAAGTAACGATTCGGAAGCTAAATGGGTTACAACACAATCTTCCGGCGGCGGAGAACCAAGCGCACCGACCGGGGTGACGGCGACAGCTCAATCATCAAGCAGTATCAGTGTATCATGGAGTGCGGTATCCGGCGCAACAAGCTACAAGGTGTATTATGCAACAGGCAGTAGTTCCGGCGCTAAAGTTTTGGCAGATACGGTTTCCGTGACTTCGTTTACTCACAACGGATTAACGGCTAATACTACTTATTGGTATTTTATAGTTGCAGTCAACAGTGCAGGTGAAAGCGGCTATTCGGCAGCCGGATCGGCAACAACGCAATCTTCCAGTGGCGGCGAAACAGCACCAAGCGCACCGACTGGGGTGACGGCAACTGCTAATTCATCAAGCAGTATCAGTGTATCATGGAGTGCGGTATCCGGCGCAACAAGCTACAAGGTGTATTATGCAACAGGCAGTAGTTCCGGCGCTAAAGTTTTGGCAGATACGGTTTCCGTGACTTCATATACTCACAGCGGATTAACGGCTGAGACTCCTTATTGGTATTTTATAGTTGCAGTCAACAGCGCAGGTGAAAGCGGCTATTCGGTATCTGATTCTGCAACAACGCAGTCTTCCGGCGGCAGTGGCGGAGACGATGATTGGGATAAATTAGTTTCTCTGACGATCTATGAATCTGATGGTATTACGAAAGTAAGTGAAACGACCTATACTTATGATACACAGGGTCGACCAACAGGAATGATTATGATTATGGAGACTTCGGGAATGGAAATAAAGACAGAACATAAAGATTATTCGTATAATGGTCTGGAAATTACGTATACATCATCTATGTCTATGTCAGGGACTCCAATGGGTGACACAAACTGTAAGGACGTTTATTATGATACAAAATATAGTAAACTAAGTTCTTCAATTAGCTATAAAACTGATGGTGTTACGGTAGCTAGTAAAACAGACTACACTTATGATACACAGGGTCGAGTAACAGGAATAACAACATATTCTGATTCTGGTGGAGGATTAGAATTAGTATCAGAATCTACAAGTTATTCGTATAGCGCCCTAGAATGTACATATACATCAACTATCTATGTGGGTGGGACACCAACTACCACAAACGTTAAGATTACTTATGATGCACAGGGTCGTCAAATAGGAATGACTCAGCATTCCGGTGGAAATTTAATGTCAGAATATAGATATTATTCGTATTCTGGCAAAAATTGTGAGTACACAGCAGATTCGTATTCCGGAGGGGTTTTGCAATCTACCCAAATACATAAGGTTGTTTATTATTAATTTTTTATAGCAAAAGAATTGATGCTAAATAAAGAAATTTTGTCACCTGCGGTAAGCTACGGCTGCCGCAGGTGACACATGTTTAAATGTGCTTTATCCAATTGCGAACACGGTGTGTCCACACTCCCACCGGTCACAATATCATTTGCTGATCTGTATTGAAGATTTCTATTCCTGTATTCAAAATCTCTTCCATCAATCCTAACGGAGATTGATATTCTTCAATGCTAAAAGGCATGGTTTGTATGTCGGCTTTTAATTTTGCGGCTTTCAATAATAATCGTGATACATTTTTTATACATTCGCCCTCTTTGAAATTGGGTGAAATAATCGCCAAATCAATATCGCTATGCTGATTATAAGTTCCTTTTGCATATGAACCATATAGTATTACTTTATAAACTTCAATATTGTCTTCTTTTACTGATTTTACGAACTTGTCTATCAGCTCTATAATTTCACTTGGGATTTTAGCCATGCGAATGCTTCCTTTGTTTCATTTAATAGTTTTTGTGCAGCATTCTTATTTAATTCTTTTAAAAGTTCTTGTTTGTATGCATCATATCGTCCAACAAGATAGTAACCCGATAAAATAGCAAATAATTCTTCATATTCTGCATATTTATCAAGATTAGCTATACTCTCAATTTCTTTTAAAACTAAAAGAATGTTGTGAGTATATTTAGCTTCTTTATCAAAATGATACACATAAATTCCTTTTGTTAATTTTTCAATGGCTTGCTGACAAGTAAAAGCAACATAAAGGTATCTACCACTATCAAACATAATATCTGCAGTATCTAAATCATATTGTGCAATGTTTAACCAATGTGCATATTTTTCTTTCTTATCCATGTTTTAAGTATCCCATGTTTTTATTATATACATCACACTTTTAGAAAAATCAAGCAAATTATTTTATGCAGGTGTGTCATTTAGCTATTTTTCCAATATTACTTTTATTATCGAAATAGCGGTGGATGTCATTCCTGCTTAAAAATCTTTCTTAAAATTCCATAGAGTTTAGGATTTCTTTCTTTCATATTCTCCGGATCATTAAAGAAGTATTCACCTGCCGATGCTAAGAATTCTTCTTCGTCCGGTATGTCATAAAACTCCAGATCGGATCTGCCTGACTTTATTTTACTCATTTCAATTTCTCTGATTCTTTTCCACTCCGCAAGTTCCTCTTTATTGAGCGTCATTGTCGGGAGTCCGTCAATCTCGCCATTCACTTCATCGATCTTGTGGATAAATTCGTGAATAGCAGCATTAGATTTACCCATATATTTAAATCCCTTAAAGAGTTCTTTTTTTGATATTATTAAAGATGAAGTATTTCACGTTCCCGCAATAAAGATGTAATATGTTATACAAAGCGGTTATGTTAATAAAAAATGCTTTACAGACAACTATGTTTATGTATAGCATGAATGGTAAATTTAGACTATAGGTTATTTACCCTAAATAGGAATATGATACAAATATTTTCAAGTGTAATTGCATCAAATATTGAATTATTAGATCCTTTATTTTTTCCACAGATTGAAAAATTATTGAATGAATTATCCGAATATGGTATGCCTGATTTAGAAGCAAAGGCATCGTTTCTTAAAATATTTCCAAATGATAAAATAAATATCTATGAAAAAATAAATGAAAGGCTTTATATATAAAACATGAATTTATGACCGGACAACAAAACATAGAATACAAATCATCTTGGCATGACGACTATTTGAAATGGGTATGCGGTTTTGCCAACGCTCAGGGTGGGCAGATATACATTGGCAAAGATGATGTCGGTACTGTTGTTGGCGTAGAAGATTATAAAAAACTTATGGATGAAATTCCCAACAAAATCAAAAACTTGATGGGAATTACTGCCGAAGTGAATCTTTTACAAAAAGAGGACAAACATTTTATAGAAATTGTTGTACAGTCTTATTCAGTACCTATTTCGTTGCGTGGCAGGTATTACTACCGTAGTGGTAGCGTGAAACAGGAATTGACAGGTGCGGGACTCAATGAATTTTTACTCAAACGTGCCGGTTATACATGGGACGATGTGATTGAACCCCGCGCTTTGTTTGATGATATTGACGAAAAAACGATTAAAATATTTTTGCGAAAAGCAGAAGAAGCAGGTCGCTTGCCTGATATTGAAGGACTTACTATCCCAGAATTGTTGGAAAAACTTCGTTTGGCAGAAAACGGACAACTTAAACGTGCAGCAATAGTTCTGTTTGGTAAAGACCCGGGACGTTTTTATCCGAATACTTTTGTGAAAATTGGCAGATTTGAAGACGATGATTATACAATTCGTTTTCAAGAGATGGAAGAAGGAAATATTATCCAGTTGTTAGACAAAATATTGCGTACACTCGACTACAAATTTTTGATCCGAAATATTTCCTTTGAAGGTATGAATCGTATTGAAACGCTTGAATATCCTGTACTCGCCCTTCGAGAAATGCTTTTGAACGCACTAATTCACCGCAACTATATGGGGGCGCCTACGCAAATTCGTGTGTATGATAATAAACTTACTGCATGGAATCACGGTACATTGCCGGAAGGTATGACGCTAAATAAACTAACGCAAACACATTCTTCCTATCCTCGTAATCCAATACTTGCCGAGGCGTGTTTTCGAGGCGGCTACATTGACTCTTGGGGTAGCGGTATAATGAAAATCATAAATACATGTAAGTTGGCAGGATTGCCTATGCCCATATTGGAAGAAGATGGCGGCGGTTTTATTGTAAAACTTTTCAAAGATAAATTTTCAGAAGAACAATTGCAACAATTAGGTTTGAATGAAAGGCAAATCAAAGCAGTTTTGCATGTAAAAGAGAAAGGGAAAATTACCAATAAGGAGTATCAAGAGATAAATGCAGTTTCAAAGCGAACGGCTGTATATGAGTTAGTTGAACTAGTTGATAAGCACAAGATATTCAAGCAACTTGGCGCAAGTGTAGGAACTTATTATGAAATGTAAAAGCGTGCAAAAAGCGTGCAAAGCGTGCAAAAAGCGTGCAAATGTACTTAAAATAATTGGTTCATAATTGGATCATGAATACAAAACGTAGATATGACTTGAAACTCTTTTTACCCTCCGTGTAACTCCGTGCAAAACTCCGCGTAACTCCGTGGTAATTTCTTTTAGCCCAAATCCAAATCCTGCTTAAAAATCTTTCTTAAAATTCCATAGAGTTTAGGATTTCTTTCTTTCATATTCTCGGGATCATTAAAGAAATATTCCCCTGCCGATGCTAAGAATTCCTCTTCGTCAGGTATGTCATAAAACTCCAGATCGGATCTGCCTGACTTTATTTTATTCATTTCAATTTCTCTGATTCTTTTCCACTCCGCAAGTTCCTCTTTATTGAGCGTCATTGTCGGAAGTCCATCAATCTCGCCATTCACTTCATCGATCTTGTGAATGAATTCGTGAATAGCAGCATTAGATTTACCCATATATTTAAATCCCTTAAAGAGTTCTTCTTTTGATATTATTAAAGACGAAGTATTATGAATGACCATGCCGAGTATATCCCGCTCTCCGGTTTTAAAATTGTAATCATCGTCAAAGCTATCAGGATAAACAATAATCTCTTCAAGTCTGTCATATTCCCAATCATCAATTCTAAATATGGGAATTATTGCAGCAGATGCTATTAACAGCTTAGTCTTATTGTCAATATCGGTATCTATTCCGGTGATCCTCTGCTCGGATAAGAATATCTGCACCTTCTTTTCAAAATAGTATTTATCCTCATCATTTAACATCCGATAGAAGAAAACCATTTCAGATAGAATCTGTCTTGATTCTTCTGGGAATGGCATGGCCACTGTTTTTTTTCTTCTCCTATATTTTCGTGTAATAAAAAGATGCAGAGTTAAAAAAGTTATTAATGCTATTATACCTTGAATTTCATTTGGCTTTGAATAAAAATCTTTGATAATATACGGGATAGCAAAAGATATACCGGATGCAGTCGAAAATGAAACTACAATTGAAAATATGAGGTTGATCTTATATCTTTTAGTAAAAATAATTTCCATTAACCACTATTCCCTCTCTTTCAATCCGTCTATGATTGAGCTGATAGTCCAGTCTTGTTTACATCTTATATTTTCACCAAAATATTTATAAAGAAAATCCGGTTTCCCGAATACGCTATCTCCGATAGTATGAATGTTATCATTGCCTTTCTTTATAAGATCGCTCACCTTATCCACAACTTCGCTCATACCTTTTATCCTGTCATTAATTGTTTTAACAGGATCTTTTAGTATGCCATGATGGGACGAAACAAACAGTGATCCCTCTTCGGTGAATTTAAGCAGGACTTTGAGCGACTCAATCTCTGAAATATAATCTTCACCTGCTGTGATATATCGCTTTTTTACAGGCAGGGGGATTGCATCGCCTGAGTAGATAATATTATCCGGCATTATTCTGAAAGCGACATGAGCCTTTGAATGACCCGGCGTGGGGATAATCTCAATTTTTCTACCTGCATCTGTTTCATATACCGATTGATTAAACATTGAATGAGTAAAATACTTTGGCCTCCCCCAGATTAAATCCAACAAAAATGTAACAAATGAAAAATTAGAAACAAGCTCAGGCGCATATATTTCGGAATTAAGAATCTTTTGTACAATTATATTTTTGCCGCAATGATCTTCATGCAAATGTGTATTGAGGACTATCCATTTTCTGTTTTTATCAAGCGTGCTAATGAATTCTTTAAAAGATTTTTCGTCTGAGTTATGATTTCCAGTATCAAGGAATATATTATCTGCTAATATAAAATATCCGTTTATTCCCCATGCCCCAAAAAATGTACCCCCATAATGGAGTAGATACATTCCATTTAGTATTTCAGGCTTTTCATAAAAAAATTTCCGTTCTTTAAGCTTAAAACTCATATCCTCTCCAACATATTTTAATGTATAAATATGTGGATGGCTAACGCCATCCACATATTTATCTACATATTTTAATATTACATTCACGCCCGCCTGTGGCAGCGCGGCAATTCAATTATTCACTATTTAAAGAATAATCTTAGTAATTTTTTGTAAACATTAATATATCAATTGTTTATTATAAAGCTATATATAAATTTTAATATAAATATGTCAATAAATTAGCACATAATATAGAATTTTGGTGTTATTTGGCTACACCAAGCTTAAAGTAGTCAGTACCATATAATAATTTATTGAATTATATCATAAAATATTTTTTTTTTATATTATTTTTATTGATTTAAAAAGTATAGTATATTAAATGTCTTATAATGATTGAGATATTCACAGAAAAATTCTTAAGGGATATCTTTTAAATATTAGAGTAAATAATTATTTTTGGGAGGTTTTAAATGAAACGAGGTTCAATTTTAACTCTGTTTATTTTTTTAGCATTTATAGTAATTTCAAGTTCTGCCAAATCTCAGGAGAGTGATCAAAGTTCCGATACCAGCGGCGATCATGTAGTAACTATGGAAGATACGGCAACTGAACATGCAGACAAAGTTTATGACAGTGATAATGTAAAAGCCCTCAAGGCAAAACCTGTATCTTATACGGATGGTTATCAAACCTTTATAAATGATAAGGTACAAATTCATCTGGATGATATAGACAATATCATGACGGATTCTGTTTTTTATAGGATTGATGACGGAGGGGAGCAGAAGTATTCAGGTCCTTTTACCATTAATGAAGAGGGTAGTCATGTTATATACTACTACGGTGTTGACAGGATGGGAAATAAAGAGGGTGTAAGAGCTCTTAATGTAGTTGTTGATATGACTCCGCCGGAGACAGTACTAACAGTTACTGCATCATTTGCCGCACAGGGAAATCGGGTCTATGCATCGGATAATTTTACATACAGCTATACAATAAATTCAAGGGATGCTATTTCAGGCGTAGCATCTGTTACATACTCTGCTAATGGGGAAGAATTTAAACCATACATGAGGCCTTTTACTATTAATTCAACTACTCCTGTTAAATTGGATATAATTTCTGTAGATAAAGTCGGAAATTCTACAACAAATTATACTACCAGATTTTTAGATGAAACAGGCGAAGTTATTGATGTAGCAGATGTTCAAATTGTTATAGATAATACTCCTCCAACAGTTAAGATTCTACAGGACAAAGAATTTTTTGTAAAAGATGGTAGAAATATAGCTTCAAGAGACTATAGATTTACTATTACTGCAGAGGACGACCAGTCAGGTGTTAAGGGGATATATTACAGATTAGACAATATGGGTGAATTTGTTCTATACGCAGGCGAGATCCAATTCTATACCAATGGTATGCACAGAATTGAAGCAATAGCCAGAGATGGAGTTGGTAATACAAGCAAAATAGAATCGCTTGATTTTTACGTAGACACAATTCCTACCGATACAAATGTTAGGATAGTAACAGAAGAATAAATATATATACAAAAGCGGCGTCATACTGCCGCTTTTGTAAATTAAAAGTATGTTAAATAATTAGCAGGATTAATTTTGTAAATTAGGGGGTTTTTTATGAATAAAAAGGATTATTTTATATTCTCCATAGTTGCTGTAGCTGTATTATTTGCAGTTTCTTGCAGTTCCGAGTCAGGTGCAGTAAAATTCGGAGATGGAGCAACCTGTGAATCAGGTGATTGCTCAAATGGGCCCGGCAAGGTAAAATTCTCTGAGACCGGAGAATTTACAGGGAATTTCGTTGATAAGAATGTTGAAGGTCCGGGTGTTATGGTTTGGCCAAACGGCGCAAGATACGAAGGTAACTATTCAAATAATATGCGTAATGGAAAAGGAACTTACAGATATAGCAATGGTGATGTATATGTAGGTGATTTTCGAAATAATATGAAAAACGGAACTGGTGTGTACACATGGACAGACGGAGACGTTTATAATGGTGAATGGACAAACGGTAAACAAAACGGCAAGGGAACATATAAGTGGGCAAACGGCGTAACCTATTCAGGCGACTGGAAAGACGGAATGATAGACGGCGCAGGAACACTTACATGGCCTGATAATTCTAAAATTCAAGGTACATTTGAACAGAATCAGTTCGTATCCAAGAAATAGATTTTTTTAGCAAAATAAACACAGGGTATTTACATAAACACAACGTAGGGACGGATAATTATCCGTCCCTACGTGTTTTGGGCAGACCATAGGTCTGCCCATACGCCTGTTTATTCTGCATTTTTATAAAAAATACAAAAAATTTATTGACACTTTTTTAGCAAGAGTACAATATTGCATTGGTTCATCGTAGGGGCGACAATCTGTCGCCCGATCAAAGTTATATAAATAAGGAAAATTCCAATGAAAAACCACCTGTTCCACATAAGAGAGAGAG
>JGI24702J35022_10001962_pt1 | contig 12681 bp, 14 predicted proteins | sample TergutTh196P4_FD_35022 | JGI IMG/M metagenome (IMG submission 35022)
TTTCATGACAACTCCTTTATGGTGCAGCCGTATGGCTGCACTTCAATATCGAACATGAAACGGAGTTTCATGACAACTCCTCGCCTTCAGTTGCCAGCTCTTCAAATTCTTCCTGCTCAAGCTCAGCAATTTTTTTAATAACCTGCACAGCCATTTTTTTGCCAATAACGCCCGGCCGGCACAGGAACTTCTTTTTATTTCCAATATTGAGGGAATAGGGATCTCCCATCCTTGTATTGTTAAGCCTGATAATATCTCCAACCTGGAGAGAAAGCACCTCACGAACGGGGATATTAATTTTCCCAATTTCAGCAACTACATTTACATCGACTGTTGAGAGTTTATCCTTTAATACATTAAGGTTCTCCGTGGTAGTAGCCCGGTGTACGGTAGAAAACCAGAACTGGGTGGAGAGTTTTCCGATAATGGGTTCAATGGTAAGGTATGGTATACAGAAGTTTATCATCCCTTCCACGTCCCCTACCTTGGTTTCCAGAGTTACAAGAACAACCATGTCCGTAGGGGGAACAATTTGGGCAAACTGCGGATTGGTATCGATCTGGCCCAGGCGGGGCCTGAGATCGATAACCTGGGTCCAGGCTTCGCGCATATTCCCAAGAATGCGTACAATTATACCTTCCATGACAGAAGTTTCAATGTCGGTTAATTCATGCTGGGCCTTGGTTCCCTCTCCCGTACCTCCAAAAAGGCGATCAATTATAGAAAAGGTAACTGCCGGATCAATTTCAAGAATGGCGTTCCCTTTGAGGGGGTCCATATTGATGATCGCCAGGGTGGTTGGGGTCGGAATTGAACGTATAAATTCCTCATAGGTGAGCTGATCTACCGAAGCAACGTGTACATGAACCATGGAACGAAGCTGAGCTGAAAGGCTGGTTGTCGTCAAACGGGCAAAAGTTTCGTGCATCATTGAGATGGTACGGATCTGTTCTTTTGAAAATTTATCGGGACGTTTGAAGTCATAGATCTTTATCTTGCGTGTATCCGCAGTCGGCCTTAAGTCTTCAGGTTCTGTATCTCCTGCGTTAATTGCGGTGAGTAATTGATCAATTTCTTCCTGGGAAAGTACTTCGGTCATACCTCAATCCCAAAAATATCCATATTTTCAACGGATATTTTATTTAAAAAAATTCAGGTTCAGGGGATTAATTAATATCAGCGTATGCGGCCATATTGAAATCCCCTCTCTTATTTCATCGGCCAATTTATTCTTTTAATTAAGATACTATATGTTTGGAATATTGGCAATACTTATTAGTAAATAGTATTTAGTAAGCAGTATATGGCAAGCAGATTTAGTTCATATCAAAAAATCTCTATTTTGCTGCCTGCTGCCTACTGCATTGCCATTACGTCGAGCTGGTTAAAAAGAATGATCCGCGCCTTTGCGGAATTCAATACTTTTGTGTTTAACAGTTCAACAATTTCCTGCTTAAGCCTGGGTTCGTTTTCGGGTTTTAAGTCATCAGCCGTTTTTGATCTGAAATATGTACGTACAAAATCCCTAAGCTCGTAGAGCCGGCCGGTCATTTCAGTAGAAGCCGCATTGTCGTTTAAATCGTAACCCACAATCATGTCAACAACAACGGAATAGGGATTTGGATCCCTGGTACTGGTTCTTATTAATCCGATAGAGGTAAATACCGAATACTGCGGCCTGGAACCAACAAAAGGCGAATTTGCCGGTATTACGGTTTGGGACTGCCCGCCCCTGTTGAGTATATTATATGTAATTACAGAAACGGTAATTATGAAAATCATGGCGCCCAGTCCAATTGCCACAAATTTCAGTAAATTTGGCAATAAGGCCGCCAAACCGGAAGTTTTTTTTGGGGCATCTATCCCGGGGCCATCGCCACCATCAAGTTCAAGATCATCACTGTCAGACATTCCTGGTTCCCTCCGTCTTAATAATCATTATAGGTGTCCCTCATCAATAATAACAATATCCACCCGTCTGTTATACGCTCTTCCTTCCGGGGTATCATTGGTACTGACGGGCATTGTATCTGCAAAGCCCGCTACCTGAAACCGCCGTTCATCCACACCAAAGCCCGTTAAATAGGTAAGAACCGCCCTGGCACGTTCCGAGGAGAGCTGCCAGTTATCCTGCCATGGGCCTTCAGGATCAACATCCACGGAATCGGTATGGCCTTCTATTCTGACTTTCCTGCTGCCAACTTCATTTGAAGTCAACAGGGAAGCCAGACGAATCAGTATATCCCGTGTTTCTTCAATGTTTATTCTTGCACTGGCCGGATTAAAGAACGCGTCAGACGCAAGACTTATAACAAGGCCCCTTTCATCCTGGGTTATTTTTACCTTGTTGGATTTAACTTCAGGTTCAAAAAGGCTTACAGCTTTTCTGAGCGAGGTTCCAAGGGAACGGCCCCTGTCCATTGCGGGAAGGGACATTATGGTATTTCCCAGATCCGCGCTTTTCCCTACTGAAAGAGTATTACCTCCGGTACTTGCTCCCAAACCAAAATTGGTAAAAGAAGAGACCATTGCCGCCAGCTGGGCCGTATCCATTTCGTCCGGATTGAAAAGAGCTACAAAGAAGCAGAGCATAAGGGTAACCATATCAGAATAGGTTACAATCCATGCATTAGACGCTTCTTCCGCTTCTTTTTTTTTCTTTGCCATGGATTAATCCTTGAGTACTTCGGATTCTACAGTTCTGCGATCCAGCGGATTAAGATAAGTAAGGAGTTTAGTTGCAAGAATACGCGGATTATCACCAGCCTGAATTGACAGCACTCCTTCTATCTGCATTTCCTTAACTCTGGATTCGGATGAATCGTACCCTTTTAATTTTCCTGCCCATGGAATCAAAAGCAGGTTGGCCATCATGGAGCCGTAAAGGGTTGTGATAAGTGCAACGGCCATATTAGGGCCCAGGGCGCTCTTGTCTTCAAGGTTTTTTAACATCCCTATAAGACCAATAACGGTGCCCAACATTCCAAGTCCGGGCGCCAGGGTCGCCCACATGTTAACAGCGGAAATTTTTCCTGCATGGCGTTCCTGCATCTGGTTTAACTCGTTTTCCATAAGGGAACGAATAATTTCCGCATCGGTACCATCAACCACCAGCCGCATGCCTTTCTTCATAAATTCATCGTCCAAATCTTCAAGTTCTTCTTCCAGGGCAAGGAGTCCTTCACGCCGGGCTTTTTCGGACATGGCCATAAGCTTGGTAATGATCCCCTGCTCGTTATATGTAGGTACTTTAAAGGTAAGGTTAATGGTTCCAAAAATACCAATAGCATCTGCTATTGATCCATAGGTATAAAGGGCAAAATAGGACCCCAAAACAACGATCAATACCGAAGGGATGTCTACGTATGTCAATATGGAGTTACCCCCGGTGACAATACCCATTATAATCAATCCCAAGCAGCCTACTATGCCAATAATGGTTGATAAATTCATACCTTGCCCTCTGCTTCTCCGAACAAATGATCCGTATTCAAATCGGAAATAATCCTATTCCTCATTTTTAAATCCGCCTATTCGCCGCCTATATTCCACAATCCGGTCTATAACTTCTTCTATCTTTTCAAGAACAACTACATGCTTGCCTGAAAGCATAAGCATTGTGGTATCAGGATGAATCTCAATTGATTCAATCTGGTGCGGATTGATGTAATACTCCTTACCGTTTAGCCTTGTTACCTTTATCACTCTATTCCTCATTAATGTAGTAAGTAGTATGTAGTAAGTAGTTATTAGCTGCTTACTGCTTACTACTTACTAAAACCTATCTCTTCAAGGTCAGCAGCTCTTGTAAAAGCTGATCCGCTGTCTGAATGGTACGGGAGTTAGCCTGGAAACCACGCTGGGTGATAATCATGTCGGTAAACTGATCCGCCATATCCACATTGGACATTTCCAGGGCGCCGGCGATAATTTTTCCCTTACCGGCTATTCCTGAGGGACCGATGTTTGCGTTTCCCGAGTTGTTGGTTCTCCTAAAGGTATTGTCTCCTGCCTTTTCAAGACCTCCCTGGTTGGGGAAACTCGCCATGGCAACCTGCCCCAATACCCTTGTAGTACCGTTGGAGAAAATTCCTGTAATTATTCCACTGCCATCGATCTTGAAATTTTCCATATACCCCATATTATGGCCGTCCTGCTCAAATACTTTTGTTGAGCTTCTTTCAGCATACTGGGTAATGGAATTGGTAAGGCCTCCAACCGTGCCCAGATTTAGCTGGAAGGTCTGCCTTACCATGCCGCCGTCATCCCCGGGCGTCGCACTCTGTACATCATAGGCCACATTCATAATTACCTGCCCCTCATTGCCGGATTCATTGCCTGCTCCGTCAACGGCATTTTGAATGGTTCCCTGATTATTGAAACTTAATGTAAAAACTGCAGGTCCTCCGGCTTCAGGGGGCGTATCTCCAAGGCCGGCTGAAGCATTGGTAGGATTCTCATTCTGGGGGTCTACAACGACCCGGGCGTTCCAGCTGTTATTCACACCAGGTACCCGTGAAAACTCTACCTGCAAAACATGCACGTCTCCAAAAGAGTCGTAAATATCTATTGCTGTAGACCATGCGCCTTCACGTGCCTGGAGTTGAGTGGCGCCCTCCGGGATCTCGGGGGTTCTCTTGTCCAGGTTACAGGCGAAATCTACCAGGGTAGTTGCCCTGGCGGCATCTTTGGCGCCTACCGGAATTATAAGATCCTCTATACTTCTAGAAACATCCAGAAACTGCATCCCGTCTATGTCCTGGGCCATCCAGCCCTGAACTTTCATTCCGTTGCCGGGATTAACCATTACTCCGTCCCTGTCCAGGGCAAAAGTCCCTGCTCTGGTATAGAGTTCAGTTCCCCGGTCATCAAGAATGAAAAAACCCATTCCCTGGATAGCCAGGTCAGTTCCCACACCTGTAGTCTGAAAGGCACCCTGGATGTGGATAGTATCAATTGACGCTACGGACATTCCCAAGCCAACTTCTTTGGGATTAATACCGCCAAGCGTTTCCGTCGGCCGGGCCGCTCCCTGGAGCTGCTGGTAGAATATATCCTGAAAATTAACACGGTTCTTCTTGAAACCTGTTGTATTTACGTTGGCAATATTATTGCCGATTACGTCCATTCTGGTCTGATGATTCTGAAGACCGGAAACACCGGAAAACAAAGATCGCATCATAGGTAATATTTCTCCTTTTGCCCTTCATCAAAACTCTTCATAAACTGTGCTTACCTGCTCCCAGTTGTAATACCTGTCGTTTACCAGGATCTGGGGCATTTCATCCCTGGTAACCGCCCGTATTACACCATTAACAGTTTCATCTTCAAGATTAATTTCCACGGCTTTCCCAAGAGCGCCGGACGCTTCTTGAACCCTAAGCATCCTGGCCATTTTGGCGAAATCAGATGCCATATTGGTCATTTGTTCCAGACTTGAAAATTGAGCCATTTGGGCGATAAATTCCTTATCTTCCATAGGCGCCGTAGGATCCTGATGAGACAGCTGGGTTAAAAGTATCTTTAAAAAATCTTCCTTTCCCAGGCTCTGATTTGGCTGTATGTTTTTCTGGTTGAGTTCCAGGCTGAGCTTTCTATTTTCTGCATCCACCAGCATGGTGGTAGCGGCTTTCTCCTGGGGACTCATTACCGACTGTAAAGCCATATTTTTCTCCTATATTAGCAAATTAACCTGTGTTCTGACCGCCGGCTGCCCTTTGCTGCCGGAGGATAAAGGTCCCTCCACGGGAGAAAACGAATCGGACGATGAATAGTCCGTCCCGGATTCATAGAGCGATGCTGCCTGGACCATTGTCTGGAAGTATCCATCCTCGCGTTCTGTTCCGGCGCCGTAATTGCCGCCGTTCTGGGCCAATGACATCTCAAGGTTGGTCTCGCTGAAGCCCGAATCCCTGAAAGCCTTTTCCAGAACCGGAAGTTCCCGTTCAAAGGCACGGAGCGCCTCATCACTTTCGACAATGATATGCCCCGTAATCTTGTTTTCGGTCATTTCAAGGCGTATCTTTACATCCCCCAGAGAGGCAGGACGAAGTGACAGGCGTATGGTTCCCTCACCGCCGTTCCGGACAATTACCGCGGCATCCCGTACTATATCCGTTGATAGATTACCTCGGAGTTCCTGTGCAAGGGCGTCTTCAAAACTAATGCCGCTTTGATTTTCTTTACCGGCTTTTCCCAAGAACCCCCCGTCTCCCTTTCCGGCCGGGGAATTTAGATCTACCGGAAGCTCGATTTCGGTTATAACCGGCCGGGGCAAATTAAAAGCAGGACCCCTTGAAACTTCCGGATTTCCCGCTTCCCTGACTTCACCGCTTCTTGCATCCCTTACTTCAATACCGGGCTTTTCCCTTCCCTTTTTACTGCGGAGTTCCGCAAGCCGGTCTTTTTCTCCACCCGCGGCTGCATTTCTGCCTGGACGGTTCTGGGACAAAAATAGTTCCGCCTCCATCTCCCGGAAAGAAAAAGAGACGACATTCCCCGGCATATTTTCTGTACCGGTGCTTTTTGCTTTGTCGCTGCCGGATGATCCGGTGCCGGGAATTATTCCCTTTCCGGATCGGTTTGAGTTAATGTTAAAAGCGGAGTTCCTTAAATCGCCTTCGCTTCCTTCAACCTGGCTCTTGCCCTGGAGTACACCTTCATTAGGCGCTATTGTACCGGCTGAATATCCGTTGTTATTCAGGATATTCCTGCTGCCGGAACCGTAAAGCCCGTCTTTCTTTGCTGAACGGAAGATCCCTTCGGCCCAGGGGTCCCTGTTTCCCGCAGAAAGATCCTCTGTAAAAAGTTCATTTACTGTTTTAAAATCATCTTTTGTTTCAAAAATCCCCAATCCTTGCAGCTTTTTATTACCCGAAATGCCATTAAGCAGGTTCTTTCCGGCTTTTTCCGGACCGGATAAACCCATTATGCCGTCAATTTCCGAATTCCCCTGTTTTAATTTTGCAGTATTTCCGGCATGGCTAACCTTTGCAGTTAAGCCATCAAGCAATTTGGCAAATATTCCGGGTTTATTTTTCTTTTGCGCCTTTACTCTCCAACCCACAGGAGAATTACCGGAGGATCCCTCAATATTTCCGCCTTCGTGAATTGAACTGCCAGCCACAGGAGGGCTTTGGGCATCTATGGGTGTTGATATTTGTATCAATCCCGGCCTCCTCTTTATTCGATGGAATAATTCGGAAATCCGGTGTCAGTGTATTAATTGAGGGAAGAAGGCCTCGATACCATCTTGCGGTTAAGTTCCGCAGCCCGCAGGGGATCCATAAGGGATAACCAATAGGGCACAATGGACGAGCTTCCGTTTACCTCCGCAAGCTGATCGGTTTTCCGAAATACGTCGATAACGTCCTGATCATCCATTGCTGCCAAAATACCCACCGCTCGCTCGGGCGGCATATTGGTCAGATTGATGGCATTCCGTTCAACGGTCCTATCTTTAATTTCGGCGTCCGAGAGCAATGCATTGAAGGAATTTTCCCGTTCATCCAAAGCTTTTTGACGTTCTTCAAGCTCCTGGGCAATTTGTTCAATTTGACCCATCCGGTTCTGAATATCCTGCTCCTGTTTGTCCAGTTCCATATTTCGCAGTTCCAGAGCTTCCATAAGGACAGCCAAACGCTCTGAATCCAGGTTAAGCATTAGATCATCTCCGGCGGGAATTTGGGTACGGCCTTCTCCAGGAGGCAGGATCCGGTTTAAAAGAGGTACGCCCCTGAGGGCATTAAAAACAGGTCCCAGTACATTCTTGGCATCAATAACATTGAGGTAATCAAACCAGAGTATCCCCCCGCCGATGAGAATGAGGATAAGGAAAAGCAGGACAATTACCCTGCCTAAAATACGAGTATTACCGGATTCGGCCACTTCCTAACCTCCGCCGTAAAAACATATAACTATATCATGCTGCTTCACAATATTTCTAGTCAAGCAATGCATTATTGTGTTCTACCAGTGGAAAACCTGTCTATAACAAATTTTCGGCATAAAAAAGGGTAAACTACCTTAAACCTAAAATTTTCCTTGACAATTGCACTACCCATGTATATATTCAAATTACTACTGTTCATAAGGGTAGAATGGAGAATGTTAAAAAAGAAAATTGTTATCATTGATGATAACGTTATCAATATAAAAATTGCTTTCAGTGCATTAAGGGAAGATTTTGAAGTCTTTACCGCACTTTCGGGAGAAAAAGTCTTTACATTTTTAAGTAAAATAATACCTGATTTGATAATTTTGGACATCGAAATGCCCGGAATGAACGGGTTCGAGATATTTGATCTGCTTAAAGCCAATCCGGAAACTGCCGGTATACCAGTAATTTTTTTAACTTCCTGTGAATCCATAGAATATGAAAAGAAGAGCTACTTAATGGGGGCTGCCGACTTTATCCATAAACCTTATTACCCGCCTTTCCTTTGCAAGAGAATTAAATCATTTTTTCAGCTAAATGCCCTGGAAAAGGAAAACCGGAATTTTGAAGAAAAACTGGAATATAGCCAGACAGAGCAGGCAAATTTGCAAATGAGGATTTTAAAAACAATCATAGAGCTGATTGAAAGAAGGAATGAAATTTCCAGCGGTCATGTGGAAAGGACCCAAAAATATGTCGAAGTACTGCTTGACGTATTGGTCAAGAACAATATTTACGGCGATATAATTGCATCCTGGGAAAGAGACCTGGTTCTGCAATCAACAATGCTGTACGACCTCGGGAAACTATCGGTACAGGATGCCATTCTGCTTAAACCCGATAAACTGGAAGAATCTGAATATACAGCCGTAAAGATGCATCCCCTGGAAGGTGTAAAAATTATCAACGAGATCCGCGCCGAAATGGCGGAAAATTCCACTGAGGCGAATATTTTGGAATATGCCAAAGAATTTGCCGGTTTTCATCATGAAAAGTGGGACGGCACCGGATATCCCAACGGACTTACAGGTTACAATATTCCGCTTCCTGGCCGGCTAATGGCCATAGCCGATGTATACGACGCCCTGATATCCAAGAGGGTATACAAGAATCCTTATACCCACAAAGAAGCGGCAGAGATCATATCCCGCGAAAAGGGAACCCATTTTGATCCTGTACTGGTTGATGTCTTTATTTCGGTAGCTGATAAATTCAGCAAAATAGCGGGGCAGGGGATTATTTCTGGATAACAATTATTGGAAGTTCCCTAAAAGTCCAATAATGATTATTATGAAAAAATGCGTTTAGCAGTTCCCAAAGAACATCGAATGGCCGGACAGCTGGCGATCCTCGCGACAGCGTTTTTATGGAGCACCAGCGGTTTATTCATAAAACTGCTCACCTGGCATCCTGTAGTAATAACAGGAACAAGGAGCTTTCTGGCTGCTATTGTTCTTATCTTCGCACGCATCTTTTTCCCTCCCCCCAAGGGAGTTAAAAACAAACCCTTTCCCCTGTGGGCGGGCGCTGTTTCTTATGCTTTTACCATGCTCACTTTTGTATATGCCAATAAACTTACCACCTCGGCCAACGCAATAATGCTCCAATACGGCGCTCCGGTATGGGCAGCTCTTCTGGGCTGGAAATTGAACAATGAAAAACCTCAATGGGAACAGTGGGGTGCTCTGGTAATGGTTCTTTGCGGTCTATTGCTTTTTTTCCGGGACAGCCTTGGTTCAGGTACCCTTCTGGGTGACGGAATGGCTGTGTTTTCCGGAATACTGTTTGGAGCCAATTCAGTATTTCTGCGCATGATGAAAGACGGGAACCCGCGGGACGCCATGCTCCTTGCCCATATTATCAGTTCCGCAATAAGTATACCTTTTTTTATCCTTTATCCTCCTTCACTTTCTGCTTCAACAGTAATGGCTGCCCTGTTCATGGGCTTCATACAGATAGGTTTGGCATCATTGCTTTTTTCTTACGGATTAATGCGGATCAGCGCCGTCCAGGCCATGATTACAGCCATTATTGAACCTGTACTAAACCCCGTATGGGTCTTATTGGTAATCGGAGAAAAACCTGCCATTGCAGCCATGGCCGGGGGCGCTGTGATAATTGCCGCAATCATAGGTTCCTCCCTGATTGGGAAGTACAGGGAAGACAGGAAGCCAAAAACCATAAAAAGCAAAAACTGATGAAAGATTCTACTATCCGCCTTATCGGCGCCATTAAGGCAATTCCGAGGGGGAAGGTTACTTCCTACCGTGATGCCGCCCTGGCAGCGGGACTTCCCAACGGGGCGCGGCAGACAGTTAGGGTGCTTCATTCCCTTTCCGAAAAATTCGATCTGCCCTGGCACAGGGTGATCCGTTCCGACGGCAGCATTGCCCTTGGGAAGGGAGAAGGAAGGGAACTGCAGACAGAACTTCTCCGTGCCGAAGGAGTTGAAGTTTCGCATGACGGCCGGGTGGACATGGAACGTTATGGTTATTACAGTTAAGCGTCCATGTCGCTTTAATGTCACCAACTATAATGATTTTATAACGGGTATTCCCGGTTTAGGCTTCCGGCTTTTTTTAGTAATTCATCCAGACTGGTCAATAGCGATTGCATCATTTCGATGAATGCATCATTTTTTTCTATTATCTGTTTTTTATCCCCGGCTTTGGCGGCTTCTTCAAGCAATGCCGCCTCATCAGCATGGGCATTGGCAGAAATACCATAACAGGATCCTTTAATGCCGTGAACGATCACAGCATAATCATGCAGAACTATCCCCGCTTCATCTCTTGAAAGATTGCGTATTTTTTCAAGCAGGGCCGGCGTATGCAGACAGAAAGTACGCAGCACATCAAGATATACATCCAAATCATTGAATCGCTCCATACCCTGAGCAAGATCAATACCGTCCATAAAAACACCTTTTTTAAATAAATTTTTAATTGTAGCTTTTTCAAAACTTCTGTTTTGGAAAAGCAACCTTGGATTAATTGATGGAAACCTTTACGGAATTATATTCACGTAACGGCCCCGGTAAAGAACCGGCAAAAAAATTTATATCAATTGCCACCAAAATATTTTGAGATCAAATAATAGTGTTGTTCAGAAACTTAATTACCGAACACTACCAATAATTGTTGGTTAATAAAACTGTCATTAAGTCCAACATTTTTAACTGATTTAAACATAGTTATTGCATACATATCTGTCAAGGGAAGAAATAAAAATTCAAAATTTATCAACCGCTTTTTTATAAAATATTTGTCTCCGGCATAATTTCGGCCATTTCCACAGAGAACGGCGGGCTTAAAGATAAAAACCTTAAGCTGTTTCCTCATAAAACAGATATAAACCGGAGATCATGATAATAGATCATAAAGAATTTTAATAAAAAGTAGAATGGCAACCAGGGCAAGGATGGTACGGATTAACTTCCTGCCGATTTTTATTGCCATTCTGGAACCTAAAAAACCTCCGGCAACCGAGCAGAGCATACAGGGAATAGCTATGGGAAAAAGAATTTTGCCGTTTAAAAGCCATGTAGCCATGGAAGCAATATTGGAGGAAAAGTTTAATACTTTGGTGGTTCCCACAGCTTTTATTAAATCAAGATGGACCAGAGCAGAAAGGGCAAGGGTCATAAACATTCCAGTCCCGGGACCAAAGAAGCCGTCATAGCAGCCAAGGACAAGCCCAATGAGTGAAGAAATAATTATTTTTTGCCTTTTGGATACCGGTTGAGAGAGAGATGAATTTCCAATTCCCCTGTTTGTCAGTATAAAGATTCCTGCAAGCGGGAGAAAAACCATAAGGCATATCTGCAGAACCCTGGGCGACAGGGATAAGGCCAGCTTTGTTCCAATCCATGAACCCAAAAGAGCGCCAAGGCAGCCCGATATGGCTGCGGCATAATCTACGCAGCCTCCCCTAAAATAATTTATCACAGCTGCCGCAGTGCCCATACTGCTTGAAAATTTGTTGGTGCCATAAGCTGTATGAATGGGAAGCCCTGCGAAAATATAAGCAGGGAGGGATATTAGGCCTCCTCCGCCGGCAATGGAATCGATAAAGGCGGCAAGAAAAATAAGGGGGCAGAGTATAAGAAGGGTAATACCATAAGAGTAAGTCATATTACAAAATCAGACAGGCGTCGCCGTAACTATAAAAACGGTAACCGGCCCTTACTGCCTCCTTATAGCATTCCATAATAAAATCCCTTCCCGCAAAAGCCGATACAAGCATGAGCAATGTGGAAAGCGGCGTATGAAAGTTGGTAAATATAGCATCTGTTACCTTAAAAATATAACCCGGGTAAATAAATATGGAAGTATTCCCCTCCCCTCTCCTTAAGATTCCCTCCTCTTCCATCCACGCGGATTCCATGGTACGTACACTGGTTGTACCTATGGCAATTACTTTTCTTCCCCCGGCTTTGGCTTTTTCGATACGGTCTGCAGTTTCGTCACCAATGGAGTAGGCTTCTTCATGCATTTTATGTTTTTCCAAGTCTTCTGTCCGTACAGGGAGGAAGGTTCCCGGTCCCACGTGCAGGGTGATAAATGCGGTTTCAATTCCCGCCATTTCAAGCTCCTTTAGAAGTTCCCCGGTAAAGTGAAGTCCCGCTGTCGGCGCAGCCGCAGAACCGTATTCTGCAGCAAAAACTGTCTGATACCTTTCCCTGTCCTCGCAAACATCGCCGCGCCTGATATATGGCGGCAGCGGAACATGACCGTGAATATCCA
>JGI24702J35022_10001963_pt1 | contig 12678 bp, 6 predicted proteins | sample TergutTh196P4_FD_35022 | JGI IMG/M metagenome (IMG submission 35022)
CAGATCAAAAATCTCATTTAAAACCGGAATGTAAGTCTCTTCATACAGCTCGAGGATATTGGCCATATTCTGCATTTCCCCGGGCGTAAAGACATCGCTGAAATCGTCCTGCAAATCAAGATAATCTTTAAGACGGGCAAGAAAATTTTCCGTGTGTTCTTTTGTTGTCTGCACAACGTAATGGCGGAGATCGGTGTCGCTAATGTAAAGGAGGTTGTATATACCTGCATCAACATAAGTATTGTAATCGTATATGTCATTCAAAATGGTGACATTGTGTATGGTTCTAAAAGCCGAAGTGCTCAATGATGTAAGGCCCACAAAACCTGCTAGCCCAACAATAAGTGTAAAAAAAGCAGCAATGAAAAATGAAAGTAATAATCTTGTCCTAATCCGGAATTTTCGCAGCATTGTTATTTCCATCACAAACTCAATTTAGCGCAAGTGGAATATACCCCGCCTCTTATCTGAATGATATACACATTGGTGCGAGGGTTGTTGTTGTCGTCAAATTTTATGCGGCCCATTAATGTATCAAATTCATTGGCCTTTATGGCGGAAACAATATCATCCCAATTTGTGTTTCCGGCTTTTTCAATCGCCTCCGCCAATATGTAAACGCAGGTGTAGCCGGTGGCGTTCCCGGTCAGGGGCATTTGGGAAAAGGAATCAAAGTAATTTCTGACAAAAAGCATCACATTCCGGGTTTCATCATCGAACATAAAAGGTGCGGTATAATAGGCGTTTTCCATGGCCTCGGTGTGGTATATGTAGGTCAGGATACCGTCCCAGGCATCGGAACCCAATATGCTGGTATTGGTAAGGCCGGCCTCGTAGGCGGTATTGACCAGTTTTGCGGCGGGGATATAATCGTCAGGGCAAAAAATTACGTCCGGGGGATTGACAGCGTGTTTCCTCAAAAGAAAAGCAAAATCGTCCTCGGCATAATACGGTTCAATACTTGTTACCTGCCCGCCCAGGGCCGAAAATGATTTGGCAAAAAACCCGGCGATCTGCCTGAAGCTTTCGCTGTTTTCATTGCTAAAAACAACCGCCGTTTTTGCGTTCAGCGAGTTATACGCAAAATATGCCATTGCCTCGGCCTGGTAATCATCGAGAAAAATGGTGCGGAAAACATTCCTGCGGCCCATCGTTATATTGGGGTTGGAAGCCGTGGGCGAAATGACCGGAATGCCGTCTTTTTCAGCCTCGATTGCAAGCGCAAGGGTCGGACTGCTATAGCTCGAACCGACAATGGCAACTACACCCCTCTCCTTCAGCTTATGATACTGCTGTACGATATATTCTTCATCCCCCTTGTCGTTCAGCACAATTATGTCCAGCTTTTTCCCCAAAACGCCTCCGTTTGCATTGACCTCTTCTTTGGCAATCTGCAAACCGTTAAGCGCCCGGAGTCCCTCGTCCGAAGATTCGCCCGTAAGAGGAAAAAGTGCCCCAATGGTAATGTAGTCCTGCTGCTGCGGTTTTTGGGAACAACTGTTCAGGATGGACATAAAAATGGCTGCAAAAACAAGCAAAAACGGAAGGGGTGTTTTATTTATCATGCTCTTTGCCACCTGTTTCGAGCAAGCTGCCCAGAATTTCCAAAGCGTTTTCGAACTCTGCCATAAGCACATGGTCGGAGATTTTGTCCAGGGCTTCGCTGGTGCCTGCATCCATTGGTTTTTGTCCGAGCTCTTCCAAAAGGCGGTCGATGTCAGGGGCGTTTTGGGATTTTAAAGCGGTTTCCAGGCTGGAAAAGAGAAGCCCCAAATTTTCTTCATTTATTAATTCTTCATTTATTATTTCTTCACTTTTAATTTTTAATTTTTCATTTGGTTCAAGGGCGGTTTGGATGTTCCTAATTAATGCTGCAAGCTTTTCTGCAAAGTTGCCTAAGTTTTCCCTGATAAAAACCAAGTCCCCGGATCTGCCGGCGTCTTCAAGCCCTGCGGCACCGGCGGATAATTCTGCTGCGCCGATTGAGGCGGACGCGCTTTTAAGGGCATGGACCTGCGTAATAAACCTGGACAGTTCCGCAGCCTCGCCTTCTTCCCTTCCCTGCAAAGCCCTGAGCAAAGGCAGGCGCTCCTCAGTATCCTTGCAGAAGAGGGCAAGGACTTCACGGTAAAGCTCCACGGTCCCGCCGGTCATGGTTATGCCACGCTGAACATCAAGGCCGGGGATTGTAAGCGGTGAACGGGGATCAGTGTCTTTCTCCCATTCTTCATTCTTCATTCTTAATTTTTCATTTGTTATGCCTTGTTCCTTTTTTTCTTCCGGTATCCAGCGGTCAAGGATGTCGTCAAGCTTGGCTACTTCAATGGGTTTCGCCAGGAAATCGTTAAAACCTTCTTTGATGAACATTTCCCTCATCCCCATGACGGCATTGGCAGTCAAGGCGACAATCGGAATTTGCCTGTCGGAATGGCCTGGTCTGTTTTCCTGCTGCTCCTGTTCCCAGGCGCGGATGAGCGAGGTTGCCTCGATGCCGTCTATCCCTGGCATCATGTGATCCATAAACACAATATCGTAATTGGATTGCTCAACGAGGTCAACGGCTTCCGCTCCGCCCAAGCAGGTGTCTACCAAGGCCCCGTAGGGCGCAAGAAGGCCTTCTGCCACTTTAAGGTTTGTTGCAATGTCATCTACCACAAGGATCCGCACCTGATTTAGGGTAAAGCGGACAGCACCGATGAGTTCCGGAATTTCGCCGCCGGTTTTGCTGTCCACCATGCCGCTAATAATGTTTGCGACAGACAGCGAGTGTATAGGCAGGAACAAGAAACGCACATTTGGGATGTAGGATTCCGTACCCCATTTAACAATAAGGGCCAACTGCGGTTTTTTGCCGCCAAAGAAATCCTCGTCAGGTTTTTCCATAAGCGGTTTTATTTCCGAATGCTGGCTGTAACCGGCAAACACGGTGGTCCATTCTTCACGGTTCAATGCCGCAATAAAATCTTCATGCTTTGTTACGAGGGAATGCGGAACCAACAAATTTTCCAGCGTCCAGCACAACGATTTGGCATAGACTGGACGGCCTTCATAAACAAGCACTTTCTTTTGCCCCGGTTCAGCAACGAAGGCAAAGGGAGCGTCTGAATCAATACCCTGGATAATTGTCGCCGTGAACGTGCTGCCGCAACCATATTCGCTTTTTACAGTGATGTCCCCGCCCATGGCATTGCAGAGGCGCCTTGTTATAGCGAGTCCAAGGCCCGTCCCCTCGATGCCGCGGTTTTTTAAAGCGTCAACCTGGGTAAACTCAGAGAAGAGTTTTTCCTGGTCTTCCGGCTTAATACCCCTGCCTGTGTCCTCAACTGTGATTCTAAGCCAGACCTGGGCAGCGTCCCTCTTTTCCACAATGATGAACAAACCAATATGACCTTTTTCCGAGTATTTTACCGCATTGGAAAGGAGGTTAAGAAGGATCTGCCTGAGCCGCACCACATCCCCTATAAGGTTGTTGGGGATGCTTCCGTCTATATTGGTAAAGAAGCGTATCGGCTTATCTTCCAGCCGCATTCGAATTATATTGACCGTGTCATTTATCAAGGATGAAAGCTTATATTTTGCGGGGACAATATCAAGCCTGCCCGCTTCAATTTTGGAAAAATCCAGAATGTCATTTATAATCGATATGAGGTTGTTACCAGCCTGCTTAATGTCCTGCGCGTAACTGCGGGCTTCGTCGGAGAGTTCCCCCCGTAAAAGGAGTTCCGCCATGCCTGTAATGGCGTTCATGGGCGTGCGGATTTCATGGCTCATGTTTGCAAGGAACGACGACTTGGATTTGCTTTCCTCGTCGGCCCGCATTTTTGCCGATGACAGACGGAGCAGAATGAAGCAAAGCGACAGGGAAAGGACAAGCCCCAGCAGGGCCAGAATCTGGGCGGATGTGTTCAGATCCTGATAAAACTGGGAATACGGGGTTACGATTCCCACATACCAGCCGTTAAAAAGCGGCTTAAAAAAAACGATAGCGGAGCCGCCTTCCAATTCCCTTATCCGGCGGGCAAACACGTCCTCTTTGTTCCGCAGCGACCTGGCAATGTCTTCGTAAGCGCCGCCAAGTTCCTGAAGCTGGCTGCCAAGGTATTTCTTGTCCGGGTAGGCCATTAGGGTCAGGTTTTGGCTGAGCAAGATACCGTAGCCGTCGTCTGCCAGCGCCAGCGAGCTGACATACTCCACAAGCCAGTTAATGCTGATATCAAGGGAAACGATCCCCGCAATGCCGCCGTTTGTTGCTGCAATGTTCCTAACGGCTGAAACGATTGTGTCGCCTGTGGCCCAGTCAACGTAGGGGGTAGTGTAGGCAACGGTATTCCCGCTCCGTACCGCCGTCTGATACCAAGGCTGCCTTTGGGGAATGAAATCGTCCCCCGGATTCCTCCCGATGCTGTCGTAAAACTCCCCGTTGATATATCCGTATATGCCGTAAAAATCGAGTAGCCCCATGTCCCTCTGCCGCATCCATTCGGTAGTGAAAGTCAGGTAATCAAGGATATCCCCGCGCGGATCATCCTGCTCCACCATGCCCTGCACAACGTAACAGGAATTGAGGAGCGTGGTTTCGCTTTCCGAAAGCCCGGCCTTGACATTTGCTTCGGCGGAAGACAGCAGTTCCTGCGCCCCGTTCAAAAGGCGGCTCCGCAATATGCGCCCGATAAAAAGGTAGGCAGCCAGCGCCATCAGCGCAAAAGCAGTGAACACAAACAGCAACTGGAAATAATTGTGGCGCAGGACAGTGCCGGGACTTTTGGCTTTTTTCATATCATTGCTCGATAACGTTCCTATAATACCAGTAGATGCCGCTAAGAATGGTCTCGTCTGAAAGGGTTCCCCCGTCATCTCCGATATATATTCCGCCGTTGGTTTCCAGTTTTCCGTCAAACACGTTAAACCCTTCGCTTATGATACGCCTACGGGCCTCATCCACCGCCTCTTCTGTCCCCGGCGCGGAAAGCCTAACGTTCAGGGGCGTAATGTCCACCGCCTCTTCCGCAAGGCCGTAGAAGTAAGGAGCCGGGCGGAATGTCCCCTTTATTATGCTTTCAAGCATCCGGGTATAAATTCTACCCCAGCGCGGAACCACCGAAGTTAGAACTGCGTCAGGCGCAACATCGCCCATGTCGCCGTTAAAGCCGATGGCCCAGACACCGGCCTTCTGCGCCTCCATCTGCGGTGTTGCGGTGTCGCAGTGCGCCGCTATGACATCGCAGCCGGCGGCGATAAGGGAGTTGGCCGCATCGGCTTCGCCCATGGGATCGTACCAGCTGAAGGTAACGTGCACATAAACCTTTGCTTCAGGGTTTACCTCCTCTACGCCGATGGCAAAGGCATTTATCCCCGCGCTTACCTCGCTGTTTTCCTTCCCTATGGCTGCCACATAGCCAATTTTTCCGGTTTCCGTCCTGAGGCCTGCGGCAATGCCGGCAAGGTAACTGGCATGATAGAGCCTTGTCGTACAATAGGTAAAGTTGCGGTTGTTGCGCTTATTGCCCATGGCCTGTATAAAAATTACCGAAGGGAATTCGCTTGCCAGTTTTTCGCACACGCCCATGAAACCAAAGCTGGTTGCGACGATGATGTTGCTTCCCTCGGCGATGCAGTCGCGCATGACCCCTTCCACCACCCCCGGGTCGCCGTCAAACACGTTGAATTTATGGACAATTTGTTTGTCTTCAAGGCCAATGTTACGCTGCATTTCCATGGACCCTTGATAGTGGGCGTTTTCATAAAAGGAATTCCGGTTGATGTCGTTCAGGTGGATGAAGGCAATTTTTATTTTTTCAGTGGACAGCGGAATGCCCGGTTTCCAGGCACTTTCCTGCTTGCTGCAAGCCCCAAGGGCAAGGCAGAGGAAAAAGACGGATAAACCGGATGAGAAAATATGCATTATTTTCCGCATTGCCCCTCCACCGCGATTAATTTTTTAGCGCCTGGCATCTGGCATCAATGTCCAATAGAAAAGCAGCGGAAGGGATCTGTCCGGCGTTGACCGTCTGGTTGAAAACTTCATGGTAAAGCGATTTGACTGCGTTCCAGTCCCTGTACAAGGTTGAAGGAACGCCGGAAATTACGGTGTTGGTCAGCATTTTGTTTCCCGCGATCATTACCGCGTCGTCCGTTCCCAACAACGGGGCAATCTCCTTAATGGGGCTCAGGAAACTGAGCCTTGAGCACATCTGGTAATTCACGTGGGGGCTTGTAACGTACTCGATCCATGTTGCCGCCAAATCCGCATGGGGGGCACCCTTCTGCACGCCCCAGCACCAGGCACCGGACGTGGAGCCTGCCCCGCGTAAACCCGTGGGTGCCGCGCCTATAAGCCATCTGTTTCTCGCCTCAACGTATGCAACCCCGATGGGGCTCATGTGGGCAAAGGTAAGCCACACTTCCCCGTTCCGCATCGGGTCGGTAGGGGCGGTGTACTGATCCTGCTTTGGGTAGAAGGCGTTTTCTTTTGCCATGGCCGCGATAATCCCCAGGGCGTTTTTGAACCCGGCAGAGGTAAAGTCCGGGAAGCTGCCGCCGTAGGCCATCCCCATGCCGGCCATCGGGTAAAGGAGCTGGGAACCTTCCTCTTTGGTGGGCATCATGGTCTTTCCGATCCCTTCGCCCCTGGCAATGTTCACCGCCCATTGGGCGTATTGCTCCCAGGTGATTCCGTCAACCACGTCCTGCTCGGAAAGGCCGGGAGGCAGGTATTTAAGCGCTTCGGTATTGGCTGCAAGGACGTAGATGTCAAAACAGGCGGGTATAAAAAAGCGCATCCCTCCCCTGTTGGTAATCCCGTCGTACATGGCTGTAAAGGTTGATCCGGCATACAGCATGCCGTTAAGATCAGCCATCCAGTCGCCGTTCACGTAGGGCGCCATGTTTGCCGTATCAACAAAGACAACATCGGTTTCAATTTTTTTGGCACCCTGCTCCCTTTCGATCAACGCGATGCAGTCAGCCTGAGAAACAAATTCAACGTTGACCTTTACGCCGTACTTGTCCTCAAAATTCTTTGCAAATACGTCAACGATAAAATCCTTTTCATGGGGCTGCGGGGTACCGCTGTAAGCAATGTTTAGTTCCTTGCTTGGAACGTTTGCAGTCTGGTTTTGCCTGCACGAGGCAAGAACCAGGCCGGCCGCAGCCGTGGCCGCAGTTAAAACCAAAACTGCAGCAAGAAATGCTTTGTTCAACATGGTAATTTTTCCCATTTCAATCTCCGTTTTAATTTATGTCACCAGTCCGGTACAATCAGGCCCCGCCCTACAGCATAGACGGCGAATTTCATGATGCTGTCGAACCCCGTCTTGTCCAGGATTGTCGTTATAATCGGCTTAAGCATGGACTCCGAAATGCCAAGATCGTCGACCATTTCGCTCCTTGATTTCCCCTGGCAAACCAGGCGAATCACGGCTATTTCCTTCGCGGAAAACTGGTCAACAAATGGCGACGCATCGGCAGGACCAGGATAAACGCCATGACCCCTCATCGTGCTGCGGATAGTGTAAAACAAATGCTCATTCCCGGCATTTTTGTTGATGTAGCTATGCGCCCCTGCCTTTCTGGCTTCCTCCACAAAGGTAATTTCCGGCAGCGAAGTCATTATCACAATTTTTATGTTGGGCAATTCCTGCCGTATCCGTGCAGCCCAAGTTATGCCATTGGCGTCGTTTTCTGTCACTACGTCCATCAGCACCAAATCCGGCCTGAGCTGCTGGCACAGCTCCGGTGTTTTCGATGCGTCGTTTGTAACCCCGATTACTTCCATGTCCGGCTGTCCGCCAATTACCTGCTGCAGGGAATCGCGCAGCATAGCCTGATCTTCCACAATCAGGATTTTAATCATTGGAATATGCACGTTCGAAACACTTTTCCGCATATTGGCACCCCCTTATTTTAGTGGATTTTTTCCCAAAGGCTAATCGCCCCGACGACTTTTTCGTAATCGCCGGCTAAAAGCAAATCGTAGAGCAGAAAGTACAGCTCCCGCCCGGACTGCCCCAGGCTCAAGGCACCCAGTTCCCCCAGCACCGACTCCGCCGCCCCGGTTTCCCCGTTCAGGATCGCCTTCTTAAGCCGGGTCAAAACCCCGCCCAGGGCATTACCCTCGGGTTTGCCCTCGGTCTCCCCCTTCACGCCTTCCCCGTCATCCCATCCGGCTTCCCGGTCGGCACCGCGAAGCTTTCGCAGGGCCGCGTAAAAAGCGGGAAGCGTTTCCCGTATCCCCTGTGCATCCTCGCGCTTCCCGGCTTCCTTCAGCGCAGCCGCCTGCTCCAGCATACTGGGGTGGAAACCAGCCGTATCGAAGGATTCGATGAGGGCGGTGAACTTCTCAAAATACGCCGGATCGGTGCCGCCCTCGTAATTGGAAGCCCGTCCGCTTTCAAACGAAACGCGGTAGTGGTTAAGCATATCAAGGCGTTGGGCCTCCATTTCCACCGCGATGCTTGCGAGACCCCTTTGCGCTTTGGGGCGGGCCTCCCCGCCTCCTTCTGCCTTTTCAACCGGTTTCTGTTTATATTGGGGAATCCAGCGTTCAATGACATTGTCAAGGAAAAAGGGGTCAATCGGCTTGGAAAGGTAATCTTCGAAACCCTGTTCCAGGAAAAATTCCCTCATCCCCCGCAGGGCATTGGCAGTCAACGCTATTATCGGCGTATGCGCATAACCTTGGGTTTTGCGGATCTCCACTGCCGCCTCAACGCCGTCCATTCCGGGCATTTGGTGATCCATGAATATGATGTCGTACCGGGCTTCGGGGGAGGCGGAATCCGTCAGGCGGACTTTTTCAATTGCCTCCTTCCCCGACTCTGCCGTGTCCATTTTAATGCAATATGGGGCAAGAAGGCCCCTTGCAACAAGCAGGTTCATCGGCAGATCGTCCACTACCAGTGCCTTGCCGTCGGGTACCTGGAAACGGATGACGACATCTTCTTTCCTTTCCGGGACATAACAGAAATCCATCAAGGCCTTTGCGGTCTCCTTTCCGATGGGCGTAGGATCTTCAAGGCTCTGAAGGAATTCGACAGTAAAAATCGAGCCCCTGCCGAATTCGCTTTCCGCCCGGATGTTTCCCCCCATCATCTCGACGATTTTTTTTGAAATAGCCAGGCCCAGCCCGGTCCCTTCGATTTTGCGATTCGCCTTGACATCCAGTTGGGCGTAGCTGACGAAAACCTTCTCCATGTCCTCAGACCGTATGCCCCTGCCCGTGTCCTGTACCGTGAACTTTAGCTTCACCTGATTTGGCGCAAGGGCGTGTCCTTTATCCCATGATGCACCAAGCCTAACCGCCCCTTTTTCGGTATACTTGATCGCGTTTGAAAGCAGGTTGTTCAGTACCTGCTTTACCCGCATATCATCCCCCAGGAGCTTGCTGGGGAAATCCCCGTCGATTTCCAGGATAAAGTCGATGGGCCTGGAACCGATCCTGACCCTGTTCAGGTTGACCGTGTCGCTTATGAGCGTTGCGGTATCGTATTCAACCGGCGCAAACTCAAGTTTTCCCGCCTCAATTTTTGAGATGTCCAATATGTCGTTGATGATCCCCAAAAGGGAGGAGCCCGACTGGTGTATTCTCATTATGTTGTCCCTGCTGGAATCGGACAGGCTGCCCCGCAGCTCCACTTCCGATAGGCCGATTACCGCATTAAGCGGGGTGCGGATCTCGTGGCTCATGGTGGCAAGAAATTCGCTTTTAGCGCGGTTCGCCTTGACCGCTATCTCGGTCTGTTCTTTCAGTTCCTGGGTGCGTTCCCGCACTGCAGTTTCCAGTAAGAGATTGGATTGTTCCAGCCGTTTGTACATTCCGCTGAAGCGCTGGGACAATGTAAAGGTCATTCCGAGGTGAACCGCAAAGACACTGTACTGAAAAAGGCTGATGCTAAAGTAGAAAATCATTATTCCTATTATTTCGAAAGTCCCTGTAAGAAATAACAGAAGTGTACCTGCCAGGATATTGATGAAAGGCACATCCGAAACCATTTCACCGCTTCCCCCGGTTTTCTTCCTGTGCCAAAACTGTAAATATACAACATCGTAAAACAAAACGTATGCAAAATAGAAAATGATGGTCGATGACCATATAACTATCGCATCTTCGCCGTACTGCACGCAGAAAAAAATCTGGGAAACACTAAGGAAGATACATAAACTCAAGTAGATCTTGCTGACCAGGGTTATCTTTCCCCTCTGCAGGGTTTCAATAAAAATGCAGAACATGGTAACCACGAGTATAAGGGAACCGTATTCCAGGCGGGTGGCAATATCCGCATTGAGGATATACTGATTGACTACGCCGTCGTTGGTAAAAGAAAAAATACAAAGCAGGAACGAAAAGATGCTGAAGTAAAGGTTAAAGACCTCCCGCCTGTTTCTGACTGAAAGGTAAAGCGTCAGGTAATAAATGCCGGTAAAACCGAAGATGCCGCAGAGGATTATCAATAAAATGTTGTGCTGCCTTCCTTCGATAACCGAATAGTCGTCCATGTAATGCGGCGCTATAAAGGAGAGTCCGGTTACGGTGTAACAGGGATCACCTATTATGCGCAAAGTGAGGATGTTGGTTCCGCTTACTACAAGGGTTTTGTCTATCGGGAAATACTGAGAGCGCCTTGTCCTGCGTTCTATCATCTGGCCGTTTTCGTCAAGGTGCATTTCCGAATTGACCAAAGCCCCGTTGAAATAGATCTCCCAGTTTTCCCCGATGGCTGCAAAGTAAATCCCGGGAAGTACCTGCGGGTTATCGGCAAGGTAAGAAATGGCCCTGCCGTCCATTTCCACCGGGATGACGACGGTGAATTCCTCATCGGGCCTTCCCCAGGGCGAAAGAAACGGGCGTGTTGGCATATCCGGGAAGGGGGCATACATGAGCCAAACCGGCCTCATTTCAAAGAGCACCCACCCTGCGCCTTTAACCGCTTGCAGGTAGTCGGACTGAATTTCCTTAAGCTCATTGCTGTCAAAACCCCGCCTGACGTAGATGTCCGGTGCCATCAGGTCGCGGTAAAGCGGCCCGCTCCCGCCCCGGTTAACGGCGTTTTGCTGATGCAAGAGATAGAACACCATCAGCACAATGGCAACCGAATAAAACGCGGGGAATAGGAATTTTGAAGGGCTTTGTTTAAATTCCATATTAGCTCCCCGACATACCTTTAACAACTAGCAGGGAGTTTTCGAAATCGGCTATAAGTACAAGGTCGGATATTTTTTCCAACGCTTCCCTTGTTATACTGTCGAGTGGTCTTTTATTCAACTCTTCCAGAATGTTGTCTATTTCAATTGAGTCCTGAGATTTAAGGGCAGCGGCAAGTTCGTTAAGAAGGGAATGGGGAATAGGGACTGGGGACTGGGGAGAAGAAAGTGGGGAATAGGGACTGGGGACTGGGGACTGGGGAAAAGAGTTTTCTTCAAGGGCGGTGCTGATATTAGTAATCAGTTCCGAGAGTTTTTCCGCGAAGGCGGTCAGGTTTTCACGGATGAAACCCAGGTCGCCGGCCTTGCCTGCAGCTTCAAGCTCAACGGCCAGGGCTGAGACTTCCGTGGCACCAATTGACGCGGATGCGCTTTTAAGGGCGTGTACCTGTGTTGTAAAAGCGGTGAGGTTTTCCTCTTCGGGAACGGCCTGCAGCAGGGGCAGCCTCTCCCCGGCGTCCTTATTGAAAAGCGCCAGGACCTGAACGTAGAGCGGGACAGTGCCTCCCGTCATGGCGATTCCTTTTTGCACATCCACTCCAGGGATAGTGAGCAGTGAAGAATTTGTCCCCTGTTCACTGTTACCTGACAACTGTTCACTGCTAACTGCTAACTGCTCACTTTTGCCCCATTCCCTCTTCTCTTTGGGTATCCAGCGGGCAAGCATTTCGTCCAGCTTTGAAAGATCTATGGGCTTTGCAAGAAAATCGCTAAAACCCTTTACAAGGAACTTTTCCCGCATCCCCGCCATCACGTTGGCTGTTAGCGCTATTATTGGAATCCGTTTGGGCCCTGCAGTGCCTTTTCCCTGTACTCTGGAACCATCGCCCTGTGGGCCCGTGGAGAGTTCCCAAGCCCGTATAGCCATGGTTGCCTCAATCCCGTCCATTATTGGCATCATGTGATCCATGAAAACCAAATCGTAGTTTTGTCTCTTTACAAGCTGTATGGCCTCCGTCCCGCTCAAACAGGTATCAACCTGGGCGCAATAGGGTGCAAGTAGGCCCTCCGCTACCTTAAGGTTCGTGGGAATGTCGTCAACTACAAGGAGCCGGGCACTGGGGATGGTGAAACGGACAATGCCAAGGATTTCGGAGCTGCTGTAATAGCCCTTGCTGTCCGCCTTGCCGTTGAGGATGTTTGCGATTGAAAGGGATTGCACAGGCAGGGACAGGAAACGGACATTGGGTATGAAGGTCTCGGTACCCCATTCCACCATTAAAGCCAGGGGGGTTTTTTTTTGGTCTTCCAGAACCGGCCTAATCTTTTCGTAGAGGCCGTAACCTGAAAAAATAAAAGACCAGTCCTCCCTGCCCAGGGCCTCGGCAAAGCTGTCGTTGTTATCCACAAGGGTGTGTGGAACCTTCATGTTTCTGAGGGACCAGGAGACCGAATCTGCGTAGACAGTCCGCCCCTCGTAAACCAGCACCTTTTTATCCGCTGCATCCTCAACCTTGGCAAAAGGTACATTCGAATGAA
>JGI24702J35022_10001964_pt1 | contig 12677 bp, 10 predicted proteins | sample TergutTh196P4_FD_35022 | JGI IMG/M metagenome (IMG submission 35022)
CAGACATAAAAATGTCTTATAAATCCTCATTTTGGCCTTTAGTTGTCGTAGTTTCCATTCACTTCTGCAGCGTCATGCTGTTCATCATTCATGGTATTCCGCAAATTCTCGAACAACTGGAAGGTAGCTATGCAGTCTTCAAGCGCTCGATGAGAGTCCACTTGCTCGATACGAAAATGCTTCAACAGGGTCCCCAGTTTATAATCCGAGACATTTTTTATTAGCTTTCGCGCCATACGCAACGTATCGATGGTCGCATTAGCAGGCATTGGATATCCGCACACTTTATATGCCTTACAAAGAAAACGCATATCAAAGTCACTATTGTGGGAAACGATCGGTAACTCCCCTGCAAATTTTCGGAAATCACTTATCACCTCTTCTAATGCTCGCCCGTTTAACCGTATTGTTTCATTTGAGATACCTGTCAACGCTTCAATATGAGGCGGAATCGCCTTCGTGCCAAGAACGAATTGATGAAAGGTTTCCATGTTTTTTCTGTTGATTGCTTTCGTTGCACCTATTTCTATGATTTCATCTGATTCGTCTGAAAGACCGGTCGTCTCCAAGTCAATCACAAGGTAATTCTCCGGAAGCTCCTGCTTAATACGCCTTTGCTTCCCGTACCGTTTTGCGGCGAGACGCTTTTCCGCCTTGGAATCCCCAGGCTGGAGCCTGTACAATTCTTTCGGGATATTTCCTGGATGTGGGCGTAACATCAAGTTCAAACCGTCATAATCAATCGGCTCCCAAGTCATACCCCACACTCTAAAATCGAACCCTTGTTCATTGTTGGTTGGGTAAACCATCACAGCTCTGCCGGACTTCGTACTTTGAATGACACGTTCCCAGATTTTGTCGCGTGTACGGGCAGATTGATCCCCCACGTATAGATTTGTATCTACTTCAAACAACCAACGGGTCAGATCGCCCCGCAAAGCCGGCGGGCAATTGGTCAATGAAAGTACAATCATAAACTGCCTTCTTCCCCTGTTCCTGTAAGCAGGGCAGAGTCATTTTCTGAATAGGCTTCGCCCTCATCATCAGCCAGGGTATAAGATACACCGCTACGCACTTCCCCGGTTTTATCATCCCAAAGCCGCAAAATGTCGATCTCTATGTCTTCTGATTGATTCTCTTCAGAACTCAGCAGCAAGCGACGTATGTCCTTTGTACATCGCTCAAGGATGTGCCCATCAGAAATCAGGTCACGTACAGCGCGCCGGGTATCAGCTCCGATATCGTCACTTGGGTTTGCGGCCAACTCGAATGCGATGGGAATCGAAATCTCTGTTTTATAAAGATCCGCAATATCGTACACAAAAGAACGTTCATGCCCTGTATGGATAAAACCTAATCCGGGCGACAATCCAAGGGCGGCTATGACACTATGGCAAACGCCATAGAGACACACATTCGCCGCTGTAAGCGCCTTATTAACCGGCGTCCCGGATTCATAATCATCTGCATCATATTCCCTTCCTGACCAAGGTACAGCCCAGCGTTTAGACTGACTGCGATAAATGCCCCGAACTCTTGCCCCCTCTCTGCCCCGGAGTTGCTGCATGGATAGCGAGCTTACATCTTCATCAGGGAATCGCATTCTGTACATTTCACGGGCTACTGCCAGGCGGCTTCGCGTATTCGACACAAGCGCCGCCTGACGAATGAGCAATGTCGCTGCGTGCGTCAAACATCTGCCATGCGCATAATAGCGTACTCCATTTTCTCCAACCCACACAATCGATGTTCCACTGTCGCCTATAAGCTCTACTGCGCGATGCGATATTTCAGTCCCCGGCCCTAAGAGCAAAACAGATAGTTTCGCTGCAGGTATATGCACTGTCCCTCGGGCATCAGTTATGGTTAAGGCGCCCTCTTGACGATTAATCTTACACCTTTCAACATACAGAAAAGATAACCTGTCCCGCATAACAGGCAAAGAATGGAGATCAGGTTTTTGATGGAGATTTACATCACTCATATTTGTACCTTCGCTACAGTGAGAAGCCCGCATCCGTATGCCTTCCCCCGCCCGATACCGCGAGAAAGGGCTATGCGAAAAGCATCAGCGTCTGTCACATGAAGAATACCATCAAATGTGATGGAACGAATCCTTACATTTCCAAAAACAATCCAAGAGTCTCCAATGACAGAACTTGAAGTAATGGAAAATCCATATTTTGTCCCCTGTCTGTCAAGCCATTCGAGTTGTTCGGGTACCGAATGTAATGCCAAAATTTTGCCCCGCTTACCTGCCGGGCCTTCTTTTTTATGCTCGACCGGATTGGCACACAGACGAAAATTCCAAACCTGATCATTTCTTAGTTGTGTAAGAAATGGTTGATAATCAATGGTTTTGTCCGGTTTGTCATTTTCGCCATTTTGATTTGCCGCTATGTTTTTCGCACCCATCTCGCTGGTGATCTTTTGTAAATCCGGGCTGTTGACACTGACGATAAGCAGTATCCTGCGTTCGCCGAGATTATCAACACGCCATAAATTTTCATTGACTATGTCACTGCGTCTGCCCGGAAAAGCGGCTGCAATGATCCCGTGTATAATATTTGGCGCCGGATAACGTCTCAAGGAAACACGCGTTATGAACATTCTGAGGCCTCCTCTGCGGCAGCAAATGCGTCATGGTCTTTCGTGATAAGCGGAACGGGTGATTCATATTCTCGCACGCTCCTAAAGCCATATTTTCTATGTGAAGGGTTAAAACTCCGGGGGAAATCACGTAGTCGATAGCCTGCATTGCCATCTTTGTCACGATAAGCTACATGATCAATGACAATACGGGGCTTACTACCCATTGTAGAACTCGATCCCTGGAACCGTGTGATGACCGGTTGTTTTTCCAATGCTTCCTTTAAGGGATAGGAAACAATTCCCAAAGAAATACGTCCATCCGGTACGCAGCTACGCCGTCCGAGATAAAGCGGATACATAGGAGATCGCAAAGCTTCATCAATCTCCATGAGGATAGTATCATCTCCCTCCAGGCCAACAAGAAAAGCCGCATCCGCAATATAAAAACGAGTCGTCAAGTATGAATTGCCGGACTTGCTTCTATTGATTTTACTTCGATCATTAGCATCCCAGAATGCTTCTTCATGCGCCATATGGAAATCCTGCAAAAGCGTCCCCGGTTTATCGATGCGTACGCCGATACGAAGATTGGCTATGTGTGCCAGCTTCTCATCTTCGTGGCGTCGATATCCCAAGGCTGCCGCACATAAACCCAGTACGCCGGATTTGGAAGGCGTATGCCCTGTGGTTCTGCGCTCAAACTTTGAATCAATCCCCCATGATTGAAGAGGAGCAGCCAGGCGTAACAACAATGTGCTCATCGCATAGCACCTTCCAGTTCCTTCTCCATGCGGGAAAGCAAATTACCGAGCGAATCAACGACTTCTATCCCCTCGATACCGGCCATAAGGTCACCGACGGCCAGCGAAGCGATTGGCTGCATGGCCCATTTTTTCGCATCATTCGCTTGCTTTACCAGTTCTTTGGCGCTTGCTTCAACATAACCCATATCACTTGCTTTTACCGGACGTTCAAAGGCGCCTACCAGATTGATTGGCTGGTCCGGTCGTATAATAATATATACTGTATTGGGTAAAGTTTTGTTGGCAAACGTATTCATTTTACCGGGAGGCATCGAGCGGATAAAAGCGTCCGTAAACGTGCGTACTGCTTGAATCGCCAAGTCCATGCCCCCCAGTTGCACAGATAAATCGTGAACCGCAACCGTAGCAAATCGATAGAGTGTAGATGAATTATACTCCACAGTGCCAATCATCGCAGCGCCCGCATTGCTCTTTTCCTCCGAAGGAAAATCGTCTACAGCAGTAAAATAATCGTATTCATTCATCACTTTATGCGTGGATATCGCATGGGCAACCTGACAGGATGCGTCGATATTGAGATTGGCGTTTTCGGCTACCATACGCCCAAACAGGGCTAAATCTATGCTTGGCGACGCATTCATAGCGTTTTGAACTTGTTTTTTATTCAACTCTGCGCCATCGATGATTAACTGTGCTAAATTTCTGGCTTGTACACGAGACATAAAGAACAAAGCAGAATCTCTGCCGGCGTCCAGGGTTTTCTCTGACAGCCCGGCTGCTATCAACACAGTATGTGCTCCAGCATTTGCATCGCCGGAATAGCCAAGTTTATTTAGTTCATCGGCAACCATAGCCTGGATACGCTTTGTGCGAACGCCGACCTCCGTCTCCGGCAGTGTCTCACGAAACACATCCCTTGTAGCTTTTTTCCACGCCTGAGAACTCACGCGAGCCCTGGTGACGCCGCCATAAATGGCTGTCTTGGGACTGCCGGTGTCATCCCGATTGATACAGCTCGGCGGTACGGTTTGCAAAATATGAATATCAAGATAAAGTCTGTTTCTCATTTTCTTCTTCCTTTCCTTTAGAAGCATAATAATCCTGTCCCCACCTGAGCCTGACGCCATCTCGCAATGATGCCGATTGAAACCTGTATAGATCTTCTGCAAGCCGTGGATAGTCCAATGGTATGTCGTCACTTTTTAAAAGGTTTACCATACTGCGCAGATGATGGGCGAGTTCTTCCGGCGTATTTGAGGTAATCACTACATCAAAATGTCGTTTGATTGCCTCCTCTGAATCCTTGCCTTTCTGAAAAATGAGCAGCCGGACAGCATTGCCGAATGTTTTACCTGTTTCAGACATGGGTCGTTCGGGAAGGCTCTTCCCTTGCTGATGTAGAGCAAACAAAGATAATGATAAATGGACAGCCCATTCCTCGGGCGAAGGATCATCAGATCTTGACATAAATTCTTCAGGTAGACCTTCCAATGTAAAATCCCAGATATCCGGCAGGCTACCCGGATGCTTCCCCACGCCGCGCCGCAATTTGGCCAATGTAGCACGGACGTAAGATTCATTTCGACTCATCATTAAGGACTGGATCTTGCCATAGACAAATTCACGCACTGCCTTTGGACGATTTTCCACGCGTTCCCACCCCTCTCTTATTCAGATTTTCTTGACTATATGTATAATAGTTAAACCAATGATATGCTTCCGCCGCAGACTGTGTGGAGTGACCGACGAGAGCCTGTGGAGAACAGTTCCTCATGTATTCCCTTCCCAGTGCCCTGATGATCTCTTTGCTTATGTTCCACCACTGAATGCATTGATCATCAATACGATCCCGGATGGGGTCAATGCCTTCCAACCACAATCGGAAAGGGGCGTCAAGCCTGTAGTATGCCATCGTCCTGGCTTGATCACGAGCAGCGGTCCCGTCGCCTTTACCGATCGACGGATTACCGTCTTTGATCCCGGCAGCTTTTGCTATATTTTGTGCGAGTAAACCTACTTCGCGTACGAGTTTATCGGTGATATTCAGTTCTGCGATAATGGCGTTAATCCATCCTTTGTGCAGTTCGGACAACAAATCCGCGTTAAAGGACAGGGAATCATTGATGACATCCTCTACAAAAAAATCCTTGTCGCCATAGTTAAGTCCCGTAATCTGTAAACGAAAAAAGGGGATCTCAATGATTCGTTCGGTTTTTAAGTATTTCAGCCACATAACGATCCCCGGACGTTTCCTGCGTTCACCTTGTTCGACGAGCGGTGAAAAGTCACGCCACATCTGTACGGATGCGTTATGCCTTCTGGGAACAAACTCCGGTGGTCGATCTTCTTTTTTTTCAGCGTTCCTCCAGATCGTGAACTGTTCGCAAAAGTAGTTTTCCTTTGCGAAGAAATCTCCTCCCTGCAGGGTATACCCAACCACGACCTTTCCTTCTCGTTTTAACAACAGCCTCCTTGATTGCAGTGTTAATAATGCAGACTGACTGTTTGGAGGAGGGATCTGAACACGCTCTTCTGTACGAGGCGGAATTTCCCAAATGGGTCTATCATTGCCCCAGGTTTCATAGGTGCCATCTTTCAACAGTACAAAATTCAGCAATAAGGTCTGTTGAAGATCGTCACCCACTGCCATAATAAGACCAAGTTTCCCCAACCAGCCGGTTCCCGGGCTGGGCAGGCCTTTTTGCGTCGGTTTGGCTGACGTATCATCAAATCCGTTGATATAGAGAAGCCACCTGGCGGCTTCCGCGAATGAAAGGCACGATTTATCATGTCCGGCGCGTTGTGAGAAAAGGCGTGTTTTATTGGTGCTTTCTGACATTTCACCATTGAGTTTTGCGGCACTGTAGTCTGTTCCTTTTTTCAATCCCGCAACCTGATAAAAAGGCGTTTCCGGATGAAACAGGTCGAACCGATCCTCATAATTCATTAAATAGTTCTCAATGCGTTGACAGGGAAGCCCCCTTTCCCATAATTGTTTCCAAAGTTCGAGCGAACCGTCAACCTGATCCTCGGGATCATCAGAAAAGGCTACGCCATCAATGGTTTTCCCTCCTAGCGCGCCATGTAAAATGGCCAATAGCAGACGAAGAACCGCAGTATCCTGTGCCGGGATTTCGCCTGCAAGAGATTCGTATTGGGATGCGTTGTTGAACAGATCCAGTAAAGATACTTCTTTTTGAATGCCGTCTTTTGCTCGCACGACAATCCAGGGTTCATGGATCAAATTAAATTTTACTGGTGAATCACTCTCCAAATAGTTCACATCCTTTCGAAAGAAGATGGATTTGACCCCCGCAATGGCAGGGAACTACCTACGAATGTCCATGTTTGTAACTGACATAAGGAGCACCCTCGCTTGATGCAAGGAAAGAAATGGTTTTTTAACTTACATAGTTATTATAATTAAGCATTACTCGCTTGTCAAGTTTAAAAACTTAATGTATCTGTCTTAGAATCTTTGTCATTGAAATATCATGCTCATTGCTTCTCTCGCTCGATCTGTAAACCATATTCATTCGTATATAGCAGTTTGTGCCCACAAAGGGTTGTAGAATTATCTTCGTCAAAAATGAGAAACAATTCGCCGGCAATCCAGTGCGATTCCTGCCAGAATGCAACATACTTGTTCGTTATCGCCCGAAGTTCCTCTATTGCTTTCATGTTGCTCAGTTCTCTTGGTAATGAAAGACTTTGGCAAGCTAATTCTCGGGCAAGAGAAGCGTCCAACGCAGTACCGGGAAGCCCGGTTCCGTTTATCATACAAAAGCCATTTGACTTACGCTTAATCACGATGACTTCGACGGAATCATCGGAATCCCTCACAGAGGCTTCGCCATATTTTTCATCAACATCAGTGTTCAACCAGGATAGAATCGTTTTATCCGGTTTTTTCATCGGTTTTACCATTCTGAAGGCATCCGCTTTTGTTTCCTTTTCCCGAATCTTTCTCTCCCAATTTGCTTTTTCCGGGGTTTGCGGAGCATTAGGGTCATATGCTGCGTTTACGAGTCGGGCAATATCCCCCGGCAATGAGATTTGATAATCGAGATCATCCAGCAGATCAAGCGTTCTTTTCAGAAAGTAGATATCGTAAACAGCATCGATCCCGGATTGAAAACCCGCATCGTCAATACCGGTTACATAACATCTGGGTTGGAGCATTTTATTCTTCCTGCTTCGCGCATGCCGTTGCAGGCGTCCCAGGCGCTGGAGGAGTAAATCCATCGGCGCAATATCTGAAACCAATACATCGAAATCAATATCCAGGGACTGCTCCAAAACCTGGGTACCGACAACGATCAGCTTAGCCGGACGATTCCCGTTTTTCCCTAGCCATTTTCTCAGTTTTTCCTCTTTCTCAAACCGGTCCGGCGTAATGAAACGGGAATGGATCAACAAAACACAATCATCGCGAAAACGTTTTTTCAGTCTGCAGGCCATCTTTTGCGCACGCCGTACGGTATCCATGATGACGCCCGCACAACCGCCGTCAGATAACAGATCCTCAAGCACATCTTCAACAGCGTCAAAAGCAAGACGTTCGATACGGATAACTCGCTCCTCGCTGCGCATTTCAACCACGGAGGTCTTAATCTCAATCCCATCCGAATAGGTGATAAGGGGATATGCCTGGCTTTTTGCCCAGTCGCCTGTAATGCTGTCCTCCCCCAGATAAGCTCCAATCACTTTTCGACGAGTTTCCATCGGCAGTGTTGCGGACAGGACGATGACCGGAACCTTATATGCGCCAAGCCATGACAGAGCCATCATGAGATAGTGGCTCATATAGGCGTCATAGGCATGGCATTCATCGATAATCACTACTTTTCCTGCCAGTCCCAAATGTCGCAACATAACATGTTTCTGCATTAATGCCATTAGAAGGAGCTGGTCAATCGTACCGACGACAAAATTGGCAAGCAGTGTTTTTTTTCGTCCGTTAAACCATTGATGTGCGATAACGGTTGCATCATCATCCGTATTTGTTTCACTTTCATCATTGTTTGCGATGTCGGATTCTCCTGGAAAAAGATACAAGTCACTGAAGTCTTTGTTAAACTGGGCCTTGCTATGCGCCAGTCTGACACTTTGCTGTTCGGTTAGTTCCAGAAGCTCCATCCATTTCAGCAATCTTGGGAAAATACCATCACTAGTCGCCTGCGTAGGAAGAGCAAAGAATAACCCCCCACCCATCGTTCGGTTACGAAACAGTTCTGCAGCAACAAGCGCCGCCTCTGTTTTTCCTGATCCCATGGGCGCTTCGATAATCATGATACCCGGTTTTTGGATGTCGATAACCGCATGGTAAGTGGCTTTTTGCATCGGATTGGGTAAAAAATCATCGCCAAACCGTGCAGTATATAAATCTGGATCATTGCGCCTCATAAAAGGATCCCATGCAGCAGGTAAACTGAGTTTATTCCAGGCACATCGCGCTCGCTTGACAGAATCGATATCCTCCGGAAAATCCAGAGAAACAAGCGGCATGTTACTGTAATTACTAGCGATCCAATCTGCTATGATAACCAGGCTGCTCAGGAGAACTTGCCCCGGTATCAACGGAGCGGGGACTTCGCTAAGCGTCTCGTAGTCACTGTATTCCAGTATGATTTGAATCAATTCTGACTGTACCTGATTCCAGGCATTATCATGGATGCCCAGGTTTGTTGGGAACGCATATAATAAATCGACATCATCCGTATCGGGAGGTTTGCCATGATGTGTGCCCAGAATGACAGCGGCATTTCTGTTCAGGCTGGTATCCGACAGGCCTATATCCTTTGCATACTGCAACAGCATCTGAGAAGCTAAAGCATGTGGCGAACTTTGGTAAGAACGGTATTCTTCCCGCCTTTCTCTGACGATCAGCCCATCGGCTATGAGATTATTGTATATCATGAAATCCAGTTCGTTTTGCGGATAACTCCGCTTCGCCTGAAAAACCGGAGTGGCTTTTCCGATGTCATGCGCGGCTGACAGGAAGACCAATAACTTTCTCGCCTCCCACTCGTTACCTCCGAGCGAATCTGCGATGATTCGCTTCGTACTGCCCGGTAACCACTCGTCCCACAGAAGCCTTGCTATCTCTGCCGTGTCTGTAAGATGAGCTAATAAGGGGAGCCAATATAGGCCCTCCTTCGTTTTTTTAGCCCAGAGAGCAGATATTGCCACGAAAAACCTCCTCCTCTATGACATACTGTTATCTGTAGGCCAATACGCCTGCACATTACTTAACGCGTGATGCTGTCGCCCGCTGAGCAAAAACACAGGCACGGGCGCTGGCCGTTACATATGTACGCTTGTTGGTTCACTCACACCGGGCGGCAAACCTGCTCTTCTGGTAAAAGAGCCGATAAATTTCAAAATCGTTGTGTAATCATAATCGTTACCTTGATAATTAAAGTTCAACATAGTCGCCCTCCGAAACATAGTCTTCCACATATTTCTCCCCTGCTACAGCGTTCTCACCTCTGTGATTAACTTCGGATTGTCTTGAAGTTTGCGTTTTAAGACAGTCTTAGTCAACCAAAATTGCTATTCTCGTAGGCATATATCATCGGCTGTGCTTCAGATCGAAGCGGGAAAAACTCCATTTCTGGCGCCTCGTTTAAGTTTTTGCGTAGTTGCAAGTTATTGCAAGTTGATTGCAACAACTTGCAAGTCCAACCTCTGAATCCCCTGCTATCAGACATATTTATCAATCATTGGCAAACAAATAACAGGTGCGAGAAAAGCAACATGAAAGCAAATCATCACCCAAAAAGGCTCAATTATGCCTGAGAAACCACCGTGCAGCGCTGGTTTTACCTTCAAGACGAATTTTCTCTTCGTCCCGCAATTCACGGAGCAATACTTGCAGTTGGCCTCTGTTATAACTTGGTAAAACTTGTTGAATCTCTCTGAGCGGTGCGCCGACAGAACCGCTTTTGCGTAAATGCTCCAGTATCAAGCCTTTATTATAGCTGCGGTCTAATCCTACCAGTCGTGTATGAACGCCAGATCTGCCCGTTACATCGTATAGACCGCGAGCCAAAACATACTTATTACGCCCTGCGTGCTCCACAACGCCCAGGTCAACAAGCCTTTTAACCCGCATGCGAAGGTTCTCAGATAACGGCATTTCATGAAACAGCGCATCTATTATCAAAAAATCATCAATCGAGAATACCTCTAAACGTTCTTCGCCTATGCTGTTTATGAAAGCCAATAATCTGCGGTCAAGAACCAATCCGTTCAATCTGATCCGTACAAGGAAATCGTCCGTACCTGTGAAATCAGGCAGGGACTTTGCTTCCCTGATTCCCAATTCATAGATCAAATTCATACCCTGCCCTGCGCGTTCTACAAGACCGCAAAGTGCGAGTATCTCTGCAATTCTGCGGTTGCGTGGTTTTTGCCGATTAATAATATTGTCAACCGTAACGCCGGATGGAAGCCCGCCTGGACTGTCTATCACCAATCTGTCAGGGTATTGCACCACGAAAATGCTTCCCTCTGTTTGATAATTGCGGTGAGCCACAGCATTGAGCAAGGCTTCGCGAACTACGCGCTCGTTGAAAGTCAGGATATCGAATACGAACAGTCCCTCTTGATATGACTGTTTTGTGTTGCGGAGGTTTACAAGATCCCAAATTTTATCATAGCACGTAAAGAAGCCCTCGCGAAAGTTTTCCCTTACGTCGGCGGGACCGGATTTTTCTGTTGCACGATATTCAAAGACGATTTCTGACAGTGCAAGGTATTTGCCGAGAGCGGTGCGCGTTCCGAATAAAATCAACGCAGCGTATGTCATGCCATCATCGCTCATCGCTTCACAATCTCGCAAAAGCTGCTCTGCGGATAAACTCGTAATACGGCTGTTGCCGCTCTTTTTAAGCCATCTGACACGGAAATCATTTATCGCGCTTTCATCAAGATCGCTGAGCGTCGCGCCGGGGCATACATCATTTGAAAAATCGTGTCCGGCTTCGTCATAGATTTCGCGGCGAACACTTTCCGGCATCGGAACCAATTCCTCGCCTATGCGCCACCATGCGATACCGTCTGCTTGAACAGGTAACCCTAATGGTCGCCCAGCAACATCAAAAACCAAAATGCGGCTTGGAGTGTTATCGTTGTAGATTTGGAAGGATATGCGAACACGAAGCATGTTCATGATTCGCCCAATGGTGGCTTCCGGTTGCAGAAAAGCATTGCTTCCCACTATTTTTCTTGGCCGTTTATCTGTAATGCCCAGAACAAATTTGCCGCCGCCGCAGTTTGCCAAAGCACAGCAGTACTTGACGGCTTTGCTGAAATCGTAGTTGTTCTTTGCTTCTTTGAACTCAAAGAATTCGCCCTCCGGTGCGTTTAAAAGCTCATTAACGGTGTTGTATTCGCTACTCATAGAAACCACCGCCATTCCTCATCGCCCCCTTCCGCAACGCTGCCCATTGACAGCATTTGTGAAACATGGTTTTCAAGCAAGCCTATTCTGGGTGTGCTGTCATTTTCCTGATAGGCGAGATACAGCTTGGCAATGTGAAGAAAATCGAAAACTCCTTGTCGAATACTTTGTTCAACTTTGTGACAGCGAAAACCTTATCGGATCAGGTATCATTGAAAATGATTTGGACTCTCCGGTTCGTCTGGTGGCGCGCGCTTATTTAGATTCTGCGGAATAATAGACGGATCAATCCGAGTAACGAGAATCGGTGTGCCGGACTGCTTTTACTGCTTAGTTTGAAAGACGGTATGGCCGCGTATCAAATCCTGCGAAGCCAATACGGCCTATCAAATCCAGCAAAGTCAGCTCCTGTGTCGCAGGTTGTCTCGCAGGCTGAGCAGCATCTCGTCAAATTCCAAGGGTTTGCCCATATGCCCGTTCATCCCGGCTTCGAGGCATTTTTCGACGTCCTCGCGAAATACATTCGCTGTCATGGCGATGATGGGCACCGTCTTGGCTCGCCAGAGATCGAGAGCCCGGATCGCGCGCGTGGCTTCATAGCCGTTCATCTCCGGCATCTGCAGGTCCATAAAGATCATGTCGTATTTATCCGGGGCTTCGATGTACATCCGGAGGGCCTGCGCTCCGTCTTCCGCACATTCGATGGTCAGGTGCGTAGGCTCAAGCAAGGCCATAACGATTTCCCGGTTGATCTCCACGTCCTCCGCCAGTAGCACCACATAGCCGGAAAAATCGTCCTGCCGGCTTTCGGCATCCGGCTGCCGTACGGCGCCACCTGTGCCGGCATACACATCGGCGTCGGCGTATCCTGCACCGCCCGCGTCGGCATACGCATCGGCGTCGGCGTATCCTGC
>JGI24702J35022_10001965_pt1 | contig 12676 bp, 12 predicted proteins | sample TergutTh196P4_FD_35022 | JGI IMG/M metagenome (IMG submission 35022)
TAACTTTTTACTATTTTTGCAAAATAAATAAAATAATGACAATGATGAAGATAAACGGGATGTGGAAGCTACCGAAGGTTTTGTTCAACGGGCGGTTTGGCGTAATGGCGGCAGTAACCCCGCAGAAAAGGCAGTGCGAAATGAAAGAAATTGAAAACATCAATATATGAGCGACTTACAACAACAGGTTCAGCAGCAAACACAACAAAAAACGGCTGTCAAAACGCAAAGCGTAACGCAGCAGTCGCTGCAATGCCCCAACTGCGGAGCGGCGATTTCGTCTGCCGACACGTTTTGCGCCGAGTGCGGCATGCGTGTCAACACCAATTCGTGCGGGAAATGCGGCGCAGAAGTTGGGTCGCAACAAGAAATTTGCCTCGAATGCGGAAATAATCTGCATGCCGAGCAATGCTCGTTTTGCGGAAGCAATGTTTCGGCTGCCGACACGTTTTGTCCCGAATGTGGAAATTCGCGCGGTGGCATTGTTTGTCCGAACTGCAACGCATTGAATTTCAGAAACTTTTGTCGAAAATGCAATACGCCACTCAACGCTTTGGCGCAAGAGGCTTTGGAAGAGGCGCGAAAAGATGTGCGCTTGCAAAAAACCATTGAAATAGCGCAGGAACTCGAAAATTTGGAAGAAATCATCCGGCAATTTGAAGAAGAAGCGGAAGAGCCCGAAACGTTTGAATTGTCGGAAGAAAACAAAAAAAACATTGAACGGTACAACGAACTGATGGCGTTGACGGGCGGCGTAGAGGCAAAAAATGTGTCGCCCGCACCAAAAGCGCCGCCCACCGTACAAACAGAAAAAACGTCAAAAAAACTGAACTTTTCCAATGTTACAATACCTTCCAAAGAAGACGCAATAAAACTCTACCAGCAAAAAATGCAGGAAATGCAGGACTCGCTCAACTCAATGATGCCGCCTGCCGATGCGCCGCCGCAAGTGCAACGCGATTACCTGACGGCGCGAAAAATGGAGTTTCTCAGCCGCGTAAGAACAAAGGTAACTATCGGTTGGAAATGCAATTGGGCAAGTTACGTGCACGCCGACCCCAACGAGTGCGGCGACCCGTTCAAAGGCGGCGTGTGGCTTTTCAAAGACGAATTTAGAACAGAAAAAGTAACCGTATAAAAAATGCAAAGGATATGACAGACAAAACATTAAGACCGCAGCAAGCAACGGTAGATAAAACCCTGCGCCCTGCGACCGCAAATGCCGATAAAACGTTGCGTCCACAACAAGCATCGGCTGACAAAACGTTGCGACCAAAAACTTCGGCAGAAAAAACGTTGCGACCGCAGGGAACGCCGGAAAAAACGTTGCGCCCCGATGGCAAAAAAGTTGAACAGCAACAAACGATTGTCGCCCGTCAGGAATACGAACTTAACGGCAAAAAATACGAGTTTGTAAAAGTGATTTCCGACTCCACCGGCGAGGCGGAAATATTGCTGGTAAAGCACAAAAACAGCGAATGGGTGCTGAAACTCTATTTTGCCTCCATTCAGGCAAATCACAATATTCTGGAAAAAGTGAAAAGTGTAAGAAATACCGGACTTTTGGTTGATATTATTGAACACGGAAAATGGACAAATCCCGATAATCCGTCAGAAGTCCGAGATTTTGAGTTGATGACTTATTGCAAAGGCGGCTCTTTGGAAGATTATTGGAAAACGGTAGGGAAAAATCCGGAAGTTTTGGAAAATATCATCAAAAAGGCGGCTTCTTCCATTGATTTTTTTCATCAACAAAATCTGATTCATCGCGATGTGAAGCCCGCCAATTTCCTTTTCCTGAATGAAAAACCCGATTGGCAATCAATGGTTTTGAGCGACTTTGGCATTTCTATTGAAAGCGACAGCGAGCATAAAGCCGAAACATCCATGCAATTGCGTACAAAAATTTACGCCTCGCCCGAATCATATCGCATGGTACAAGACGAAAAAGGCGTTTATTCGGCTACGATTTATGATAAATCCGACTTCTACTCTTTGGGAATAATGATGCTTGAACTTTGGATTGGAAGAGAAAATTTCTATGGAATCAAAGAACACGACCTTGTAGAGATGAAAGATTCCGAGAAACTACCCTACCCCGAAGATATGCCCGAACGCCTGTTGGAACTGTTAAAAGCGCTTACAGTGCGCGACAGAAAAACCCGCGCCGGGCTTGCAGAAATCGAAAAATGGATAAAAGGCGAAACGATTTTTAATCTTAACAGCAAAGCAAATGAGAATGTTGATGAAGTAAAAATAATTTATAATGCCGAGAAAAAGCAAATTGCACATTCAAAAGCCGAATTGGCGGCATTGTTGCTTGCGGATAAAGAAAATGCAAAACAGTATCTGTATCGCGGAAAAATCGAAAAATGGTTTGAAGACCTGCATTTTACAGAGGTTGCCAATGAACTGAACCTCATCGTTGAGAAAAAATATCTAAAAGACAAGGACGCCGGATTGATGGCTGCCTGCTATTTACTTGACGATGAAATGCTTTATACCGATGTTATGGACAAAGAAGCGACTTCTGTTGCCGAAATTGCCGCCTCACTCGTGGCAAACAAAACGAAATATGCAGAACTGCTTGCAAATAAAAATGACAATTTGTGGGTGTATTTCCATTATCGCGGCTGCGGCGACATTGTGGCTAATTACCAGAAACTTTTTACTAAAAATAAAGACCAAAATATTGATTCTGTACTCACGCTTGCTTACGGAATTGACGGCGAGTTGCCTTATCAAATCACAAATGAAGATGGAAAAGTATTTGATTGCCAAGAAGTTGAAGATATTATTGATGTGAGTTACAACGATGTCCTTTCCGACGAATCGTGGGAAGCGCTGACAAAAAATTCTTTCCAAACATGGCTGTTAAAACACAACCCGGCGATTGCAGGAAAACTGCTTTCAACGCCCGGACACGACTCTAATTCGTGGTGTGTGCTTTATAACCTGTCGCCAAAAGTGTCGTTTACTTTACAAATGGACGAAAATGCCGATGATTATTATTACGACTTAAATGCAATTTGTTCATTTTTAGACGATTGTATGACAGACTATATCAAGTCGGGAATGGATGAAGATGGTTATGATTCAGGTATTTTAGACCAGGTTTGCAATATTGACGACACCCAACTTTACTATTACATGGAGTCGAANGGGTGGGACAAGCAAATTAACTGGATTAGGGAAACCATGAACGTCGAAACCAAAGAAAACGAAGAAAAATACGCTCCTAACAATTGGCGGGTTTGTTTCTATAAAACGCTGAAAGGACTCAATTACGACCCTGCTTATTATTTCCCCCAAAGCGACAAATATATTTTCTCGCTTGAGGATTTGGATGATATTCCGAAAAAAGAAATTCTTGACGCACTGGAAAATGGCTGTTTAGACGATTATTTGACACTCTTTTTCCACGAAAATCCGTTCTTAGACTTGAAAAAGAAATTCACCTTTGAAAAAGAAACGGTAAAATATCTCGAAAAATTGGAAAAACTGAATCCCAAAGACGCTTGGGTACAGAATTTCCGCATAGGTACAAGCGAGGTAGAAGGCAAAATGAAGAAAAATAAACNANTGAAAATCACGCATTTGTCGTGCAAANTNCTTTTTAGTTTGCTGACTTTTGCCCTTACTGCTTTTACCATTTACGAGGCGGTAGGATTCGTGATGCCAACATTCGACCCGGGCTGGTGGGTAACTCTTCCTGCAGTAATTTTGGCAGTGGCGTTGTGTGTGGTTTTGTTTTTGATAGATTGGCATTGGTTTTGGGCTATAGTGGTTGCTGTAGTGGGGTTTTTTATTATCAGTGTGATTTTGAAAATTGCCATAATATATTTGAATTTTATCGCGGCAGGCTTATTATTGCTTTGGCTGATTCCTGCTACTATAAAAGGACTTGTCAAAAATAATCCGTTCAAATATATCTCCTCAAAAATTAAAGGACTCAACTTCGAAGGACAATATCTCGAACCGCTGCATTTTGCCTTCAAATCGGAAGAGGACGACACCTTCAAATCGTCTGTGGCAGGTGATTACAACGAGAGCATCTATCAAATTAAAAAAGCGTTGAAAAAGTTCTTTTTGCATTTTGTTCCGCTCTTTGTGGTGTCGGCATTGCTGCTGGGAACGATGATTTATTTGCCGCAAAAATTCAATTTCGACGAGCCGGCAATGATGCAAAAAACCAACCAATATGAGCAATTTATCGGAAAATATGTTGGCAAATTTGAAAATCGCGAGGCAACGTTCGAAATCACCAGTTTCACTGAGAAAGAGGCAAATGCTACTATTACCGTCAATTACAGCGCTGCGCTGCACAAAACGCTCCAAGGCGCCATCGACTTGAACAACAACACTTTCCATTTCGACACCGTGCAGAACCCTAACGGCGACTTAGACGGAGAATACAATGGCACGCTCAATCAGGAAACAAAAACCCTTACGGGCGAATACCGGAATTATAAAACGAATAAGAAAGTGGATTTTGAGTTTGAAAAACAAATTAATCATTAATAAAATGAATTGTCCAACATGCAACAAACCCAATCGCGACACCGCCATTTACTGCAAATTTTGCGGCGCGATGGTTATTTCCAAAAAAACAACCGCTTTGCAGGATTTAATCGGATTGACTGATGTAAAAAATAAACTTCAGGACATCATCCAGACCGCCGAAAAAGTCAACGAACGGGCAAAATACAGCGGAAGCCCTATTCCATTCGAGATGGACATGGTTATTTCGGGAAAATCGGGAACAGGGAAATCCAAACTTGTAGAAGTAATCCAACAACTGCTCTTCGCCGCAGGATTAATAAAAAATCCAAAACCGGTTATGGTTGATGCTGTTGACTGGGAAAATTTCTCAGATACCGCAAAAAAAGACGGCAAGCCGTCGGCATGGGAAGAAAACATCAAAAGTGCCAAAGGAGGCTTGCTCGTTATTGATAACGCGCAGAAACTTATTCCGCAGAAAGAATCCGACGACATCAACAAACTCGACCGCCTGTTTGCCGATATGGAAAAATGGCATGGCGCCCCCATTACGATTCTTGTCGGGATGCCCGGACTTCGCGCTTTTATGGCTTCAAACCCTGAAATTGCAAAACGCTTTGAACATCATTTCTTCCTGAAAGATTATACCGAAAGCGAACTGACGGAAATCACAGACAAAATTCTTCAAAATCAATATAAACTCACCATTGACGACACAGCAAAGGCAAAATTGACCCGTATTTTCAAAAACGACATTCGCCATAAAAGCGACAAAAACAGCGACTTTCAGAATGCTCATTCCGCCGTTACGAAAGCCTATTCGATTTTTGAAAATGTTATCCGGCGCGAAGCAAAAGCCACTACCGCCACCCAAGACGATGTGAAAGGTACGGAATTTCGCCAGAAAACCTACGATGAAGTGATGGCCGAACTCAACGAATTTGTCGGCGTTGACGAAATCCGTTCAAAAGTGGAAGAAATCATTAAAAAGATGGATTTGGAAGTGTTGCGAAAAGGCGAAGGAACAAAGCGCGAAATCAAAGACCATTTCCTGTTTCTTGGAAATCCGGGTACAGGAAAAACCACCATTGCCCGCGTCTTCGCCGATATTCTCAACGCGCTTGATGTACTGCCCACAGGACAACTTGTGGAAGTTGCCGCCAAAGACCTGATTGCCGGCTACATCGGTCAAACTGCCCTTGCCACCGAAGACGCCATTGATTCGGCAATGGGCGGCATTTTGTTTATTGACGAGGCATACGACCTCAACTCAAATTCTTTCGGAAAAGAAGCCATCAACACACTCTTGAAACTAATGGAAGACCGTCGCGGTAAATTCGTTTGCATTGCTGCGGGCTATTCCAAAGAAATGGCAGATTTTATTGCAACCAATTCCGGACTCTCTTCACGCTTTAACGAAACCGTTAATTTCCGCGATTATAAGCCCGAAGAATTGACCGAAATTTTTACCCGAATGGCGAAGAAAGAGAAATTTTCGCTCGATCCGGAAGCCGAAAAACATATTTTGAACTATTTCCGAAAAATATATATTGCCCGCGACGCCACAAAATTCGGCAACGCCCGCGAAGCCCGAAATGTGCTGGATAAAGCAATGAAAAAACAGGCAGTACGGGTGGCAAAACTCCAAACAACAGATAATTTTAATCCTGCCGACCTGAACGTTCTCATCCGCGAAGATATTGAAGGAGAAGACGTTGGAAAAGAAAAAGACCTCAATCAAATTCTTGCCGAACTCGACGAATTTATCGGTATGACTTCCGTAAAAAAAGCGATACGCGAACTCGCCAACAAACTCGAAATGGACAGAAAAATGATGGAACGCGGACTGGGTAACGTGGAACTGACCAACGTTCACATCGTGCTAACAGGCAATCCGGGAACGGGAAAAACTACTATTGCCAAAAAACTCGGCGAAATTTTTAAGGCAATCAACCTCTTGCCAACCACAAAATTGGTGGAAAAAGAGAGCAAAAACCTCAAATCGAGTTATATGAACGACACCGCAAAATTGGTGGACAAAGCCGTTGACGAGGCAATGGGCGGCATTCTGTTTATTGACGAGGCGTATGCGCTCACCGGCATTGACAAATACGGCAACGTGGACAAAACAGGCGAAGAGGCGGTTGCCTCGCTCATTACCCGAATGTCGAACGATGCGGGAAAATTTGTGCTGATTTGCGCGGGCTACAAACGCGAAATGGACGAGTTTATTGACAAGGGAAATCCGGGGTTCAAACGACGTTTTACGCATTTTTTGCATATTGAAGATTATTCGGTTAACGAACTGATGGAAATATTTTTAATCAATGCCAAAAAGCAAAAACTCTGCCTGACCGATGATGCAAAAGAGACGCTACAAAAACTTGTACAGCAGTTGTACGACGCCCGCCCTGAAAATTGGGGCAACGCAGGCGAAATGACCAAACTGCTCGACCAAGTGAAAAATCGCAAACAAAACCGACTGCAAAAACTGATGAGCGAAGGCATTGATGTTTTCACGTCCGAAATGGTAGAAACCATCGAGGCGGAAGATATTCCGTTTGAAAAACCCAAAGAGTTGAAAGAAGAGGAAATTTTTGCCGAACTGAACGAACTCGTCGGGCTGGACAGCGTGAAAACCGCCGTGCGCGAAATTGCCGAATATATCAAGGTAGAACGAGCAAAATCCGAAGCATTGGGCAAAAAATATCAGGGCATCAGCGACCATTATCTTTTTGTGGGAAATCCGGGAACAGGAAAAACAACAGTCGCTCGCATTATGGCAAANGTTTTCTACACACTCGGCGTACTGCCGACAAACAAACTTGTGGAAGTTACCCGCAAGGACTTGGTGGCNGGGACAGTTGGCAATACCGCCCCAATGACTGCCAGAGCCGTAAAATCCGCTGTCGGAGGCGTGTTTTTTATTGACGAGGCGTATGCACTCTCCGGCACAGGCAACGATTTCGGACAGGAAGCAACCGACACCATGCTCCCCATGATGCTCGACTACAAAGGCAAAATGGTATTTATCGCCGCCGGCTATCCGCGTGAGATGCAAGAATGGATTAACTCCAACAGCGGGTTGGAAAGCCGTTTTACCAAAAAACTGCATTTCGAGGATTACAAACCCGACGAACTCTCGCAAATATTTTTGATGAAAGCAGCAGCAGACCAACATACACTCACGCCCGAAGCCGAAGCAGCAATGCGGCAATATTTCGCCAACCTCTACGCCAACAGAGGCAGAAATTTTGCCAACGCCCGCGAAGTGAACAACTATTTTGAAAAAGTGAAAAAACGGCAATCCGCCCGCCTGCTGCCCAGAATGTCGGCGTCGGATTTTTCACCGGAAGAATATAAAATTTTTATAGAAGATGACTTTAATCACTAATCATTATGACAACCTGCCCCTTTTGTAATCAGGAAATTGAAAATGACAGTTTTTTCTGCGACCAGTGCGGAAAAGAACTGATGATTTGCCCCAACGGACACGGTATAAAAAAAGGAAAATTTTGTACCCAATGTACAACACAGACCGCGCTTGTGCCTGCAAAGGATTTTACAGAAAACGTTGCAACGCCTGCGCCATTACAATCTGCAACCATTATACCGTCTCCAAAAAATGATGCGCCGCAGCCCGAAAAAACCATTCGTCCCGCCGCTCCAACGCAGTCGCCAAAATTTTTGGTCAATGCCGCACTCAATGCCCGCCTTGAACTCAAAAATGGAGCGATAATCGGCAGACGTACAGGCGATTATGTGAATGTATTTGCTACGCAGGGTTATGTATCAGGTACGCACGCCCGTTTGGAACAAAATGGAAACGATTGGCAAATTGTGGATTTGGACTCCTCAAACGGCACGTTCCTTAACGGTGTGAAACTCAATCCTAATCAGCCCTACGTCTTCAAAATTGGCGACACGATAGCGTTTTATGATGTGAAATTTGAGGTTAATTGTTAAAAAAATGTATATTGAAACACAAATAAACTGCGACATTGGTTGTGTTCGCCCGAACAACGAAGATATGATTCTCTTTGCGGGAAATCTGTATCGCAACACGACCTACCGCCTCGCCTTTGAACTTGGCGAAAATGTTCGTCTTGCGGCGATTGTAGCCGACGGCATGGGCGGACACAACGGCGGCGAATACGCTTCGCAACACGCCTGCGAACTTTTTGACGACTTTGTAGCCAATCTGCCGGCAAATTTGCCAATCGAAGAACTCGAAACCTTACTCAAAGCGTGGGCGGAAAAAACCCATGCCACCATTGTTGCCAAGAGCTGCGAAGGAGCAGAATACGAAGGAATGGGAACAACGTTTTGCGGCTTGCTGTTTTACGAAAAGTTCATTCTCGCGCTCAACATTGGCGATAGCCGTTTGTATCGTTTTCGTAGCGAAATATTAAAGCAAATTACCCGAGACCATTCGATGCGCGAACTGTACAACGATCCCACATTGCCGTCCAATCAGATTTACAACTCGCTTGGAGCGGGCGACTCGACGTTTATGGATGTAACCGACATTTCGGAAAACGTATTGCCCGACGACATGTTTCTTGTCTGCTCCGATGGCATTGTAGATATGATTTCTGACGAAGAAATCGAAGATATTTTGACAAACGAGCCGACTGCTGAAAAATTAGTTACTGCCGCCCGCAACGCCGGAGGTAAAGACAATATCAGTGTGATTTTATTGTCAATTACACAAAAAACAAGAAAGCATTTTAACGATGCACAATCGCACGCAAGTTTCATCCTTGCACAGTCGGCTTTTGCCCCGACCGACAGCAAAGAGGCGTTAATGGAGCGTTTATCAACAATTCGAGATGTTTGGGCAAAACTTTCTGTTGCTTTTAATTTCTTTGTCAGCGAGACGTACAATATTCCTTACGAAACGCTTACCNCAGACGAAACAGAATATAGCGAAGGCACAAATTCGCGAAAAATCACGGACATTATAGAACAAATAGCATCTATTACTCGTTGTTATGTTAAAAATGGTTATTTTGAGGCGATTACCTCTAAACTTTCGGTCGAGGATTTGCAGAAAGATTTGCAAAAAGTCAACCAACTTGCCTCCGAACTGCCTTCGTTGCTCAACGCTGTAGATGCAGGTGAAGACAGCGTAAATACGGAAGAATTTCCCAATATAATCACAGAGAAAAAAATTGATTACGATGACGATTATTACTTTCATCACGGCTTTAAATCTGTTTAAGACCGATAATTTGGGAACAATCTGTGAACACGAGAACAAAAATGCGCTATTTTAAGCAAATAGAAATTTCGTGCGAAACGCTTGTAAGTGCAAAAAGTCTTTTGCCACTACTGAACGCGCAATGCTCTTTTCCGATGTTCGACAAAGACAAAACGGACATCAGGGCGTTTGCATTGCCGTTTTTTGAGAATGTGGTTTTGGTGGAGGCGCAGTCGTTTTCTTGCATTCCGCCGGTAACGTTGCAGTTTCTTGTTTCTTTAACCACAAAGAACGCGAAGATTTACACAAAGGACACTACAATTCTTTGTGAACCTTGTGAAAACAACTTTGTGAACTTTGTGGTAAAAATAGACGGCACACGCGACTGCATTTTCAACAATCTNGACAAACTCGGCTTAATTCTCAATGAAAAAACCGNCATNCANTATGTTAAATTTGTGCTTGACAGCGTTTGGTCGGAAAAAGGCAGTTTGCGATTGACGGAAAGTTACGATGAAATAGATTTTTCCGAAAATCCAACGGCAGAACAAACGGAATTTTTACGGAAAAACATTCGCCCTGCAACGTTTTGCAAGGACAAAAAAACCACGATTGACGCTATAATTATTTTCGGTGCAGATGTTTTTCAAGCAAAAATCGAACTGCAAAACAGCGGCATTTTTGAAATCGTATCGGAAACGCTGCTGTGCGAAAATTACAGATGTTTAATGCCAATAATATTGGAATAAAATGATTTTAAAAAATAAAAAAATATGAGTATAGAAAATTTAAATAAACCGCAGATTTTTTGCGAAATCGAAGACCTTTTACAGGCAAAAAGTATCAATATTGGCGATATAGTCGAGTTTGGCAGGTATCCGCAAACAGCCGCAGGCAGAGTGACCAAACGCCAATAAAGTGGTATATAATCAAAAAAGACGACAACAATCTGATGTTGCTAAGCCAATACATTTTAGACGCTATGCCGCTTGACGAAGACAGGCGAAACCTGAAAATATGGCATGATTGCAATTTGAGAAAATGGCTGAATCATACGTTTTTGCAGACGGTGTTTGACGAAAAAGAAAGAGCGATGATAGTGAAAAATGTTTGCAAAGATAATGGAGAAAAAATAATGTATGACAAATATAGCACAGCGGAAAAAGACACTAAAGATTTTGTTTTTTTGTTAAGTGATGCTGAAAGGAATATGATTGAAGAAAATTTAGGCAGGCGAACGCACGTAGCAGGCACGGCTACAGATTTTGCAAAACAACGCGGAATTTTTGTTTGTAAAGATAACGGTTTTTCTTCGTGGTGGTTAAGAACTCGCTCCGACGATAGATACAGAGGCAGTTTTCAAACAATGTTTGTGGAATGTCGCGAAGGTTATGTTACTTATCCATACGATGACGACAAATATTTTGAAGACCACGCCGGCGAACTTGACCACCGTGGCGACACGCCTTATGGTATAAAAAGAGGAGTACGCCCTGCCATTGTGATAACAGGGCAAGATTTTTGATAAAACTTACGGAAATAATCAAGATATTTTGATTATTTCGGCAAGTTTTATTATCTTTGCAGAAAATTTTAATGTAATGAAACGTAAAATAGAGCAACGATTATGCGAGCCATGAAAAGTTACGACAAAATCCGATTTGAAAACAATATTGATACCGAAGAATTTGTAATTACTATTTTGCGAGACGAAACCTTGGTAGATATAAATGAGGGTGTAAAAGATGGTTTTGACCCAGTATATGAAGCAAATGACCGTGTAAATCTGGAAAATGACCGTGTAAAAAATGAAATTATACAGATATATGCTTTTATTGAACAAAATCCTTTAGTTAAAATTGCCACAATAGAAGAATTTACGAAAAAGAGTGATAAAACGGTTAGACGTTACCTCAAAATATTAAAAGACAACGGATTGATAGAGTACATTGGCTCTGATAAAACAGGCGGGTATAAAATTGTATAAAACAAAGAAAAATGGATAAAGGAAAATGCACTACACAGAAAATATTAATTATAAAATTAGGCCAGCAAAGAGATGAAAAATCATACGCAAAACTGGCGAAACGGTCATCAAAGTTACTTCATTTTACGGTTGCAAAGCACAATCTGAAATTGAATTACACGCTCAAGGAAAATAGCGATGCGACAACGGAAATATACGATGCCAACGCTTTGGCGGCGTATATGCAGGAACAGAAAGATCTCCGCCTCCAAAAATATGACCTCGTATTGGGTTGTATTGACCGACCTATCAACGGCGACGAGCAGATTTTAGCCGAAGTGAGCAAGGAAATAGAACGTAACAAGTTTTATATCCTCTGCACGACAAACATTATGGAACGGCTAAACGACGGCAATGTCAGCCTGTTGAATTTTCTACTCAATATCATTTACGGAATGTATGTCCGCAAATATCTCGACATCGACCCCGAATACCACGAAAGTCCCGGCTGTCTGTTAGATTATTGCTTTTTGGAACGCGACCTAATTGCGGGCTGCATAAAACCGGTATTGTGTGAAGAGTGTGAGGCAAGCGTAACCGACAAAGTAACGGCAGCGCTACTCAACCGCGAACTGAGAAAAATCAGCGTACCGCTTTACATACGCTTGCTTGACTATATCAAGCAACGAACCATAATATCCATGGGAATAGCGGTTATTACCTCCGTATTATTGAATGTATTGGCAAGTTTTGTAACAGAGAAGGTATTTAGCGGCACGATTTGGGAACGCACGGTCTCATCTACGGTTCCACTTGTGATACTGTGTATTCTCATATTGCCGTTTTTTAGAGAAAAGAATAGATAAAAAAGTCCACCAATATGTTCGACATCAGGAATAACTTTTAATTTCGCAACCACTAAAGACACAAGCGCCTACTAAAATAAGCCTTCGGGAAGGATTTACCGTTTCTGAGATATACCTTTTATCGGCTATTCCGGAAAATGC
>JGI24702J35022_10001966_pt1 | contig 12676 bp, 13 predicted proteins | sample TergutTh196P4_FD_35022 | JGI IMG/M metagenome (IMG submission 35022)
TAACCTAAACGCAAGTGGTACAAGGCCGGATTGGTTGATACATCAATTTTCTGCAGGTCATTCGTATAAAGATCAAGCCAATACAATATCGGACAATTCATTACACTAATCGACTTAATATCATTGAATTGGAGGTACACATATCTCAGGCCTTTGAAATCAGTTAAATCCAAGTGACCGGAAAGATTCAATTCCTGCCATCGCATAAACTCTAAATAATAGGTCAAACTATTAAAAGACAATCCTTTAACCGAACCCCAGTCAATATTTTCCATGGATGTCAGCCCTAATATTTCATAATTCCTGACCCCGGGTANGGCCGATTCCTGCCTAAGGAACGCACTCAATTTTGCGATTTCAACCTCATCATAAGTAGCTTGTACGGCATACACCCGTAGTCCAAATACTTCGGTCATTAAAAGTCCGCATACTATTAAAAAATTCTTCATCATTCGTTTCATTAGTCAATCATGTTGCAAAGATAATACAGATGGGGCTGAAAAACCAAGAATTGGTTGGTTAAATATTGTTTATTATTCATAATGCCCGGATTTCCATACATATCTTTTAGGTTCATTTTTCAAAAAAGTCTTCATAATCCGCTGATTTTCATCGTCAAGATAAAGNGGCGTCGTATATTCGGCCGTCAAGGTCGTATTTTCATCCGATAGCGTATATTTCACTAAAAACACATCCGGTTGCGACAGATAATCCAATGCCTCCTGGTCGGCATCCTCTTTCCAAAACCAATCTGCGGTTACCGGCGAAAATATATTATCAGCAGGCAGCCGTTGCCAATCTGTGGTAAAAAATGAAACCCGGCTATCTGCTACCGGCCCGTAAACCGTTTGTATCATACATATAATAAAGGTGTTATTCACCAACGGAAGAAGTTTTAACTCTACGAAGCTAAGTTCAGTCGACTGCAATTTCAGATAGAAGTCGGTTAATTTATGCAAGGTTGATTTGCCTTGCATCGTATTGTCTAATGTGGCCGGTTTCCCTGACTTATACAAATCCACCAAATCTTTCCTCCAGGCTTCTTCCAATTGAGCAATGAGTTCATTTGGCATCCCTACAAAAACCTCTTCCATTTTCTGCGCCCCGGCGGTTACAAGCCGGCAGGCAATTATTAAACCGATAATGTAACGTCTCATATCTATGACATTTGTCTTTTCGACTACAAAAGTAGCGTAAATCCCGATAAAACAAAAAAAAATCGTTTTTTTTGTTTTATCAAGTTAGAAACAGATGTTCCGGATATTCGATATCNACTAAAGTAAGTCCTTCGGGCGGNGCCGACATACCNGCCCTGCAACGGTTTTTAGCCTCTATAATCGTACGGAAATCGTTGATTGTCAACTTACCACGTCCTATTTCCAACATTGTGCCCACTATCGACCGCACCATGTTGCGTAAAAAGCGATCCGCTTTTATAGTAAACACCCATGTATCATCTGTTTTCGTCCATTTAGCCATGTCNATNCGACAGTGATTGGTCTTCGTATCGGTGTGCAGCTTGCTGAAACTTGTAAAGTCGGTATATTCGAATAANACGGAACANGCCTCATTCATTTTTTCAAAGTTGATCGAGTGCAATGGCATCCGGTTGACATATTCAAAACCGAAGGGATTTTTCTTCTCAGATAACATATATATATATGTACGCGCGCGCGCGGAANAGCGTGCATGTGCATTTATCGCCACAGGAACGATTTTTAATACGGCTATATCATTGGGTAACATCTTGTTAAGTGTCACCGTCANCAAGACCGGATTATCTATCTTNCCAAGNACGTCAAAGTGNGCCACCATCAGGCGGGCATGGACGCCGGCATCCGTCCGGCCTGCACCGACGACAGGCACAGGCTGTCGCAATACTTTCGAAAGCCTTTCCTCTACACATTGCTGTATACTAACGCCATTCGGCTGATTCTGCCAACCGACATAATGTGTACCTTTATAGGCAAGATATATAAAATAGCGATTCACTCCTTTCTTATCCGATGTCATCAACCTCCAATTCATACACAATGGAGGGGGTCATACGCTTGAGCGTNGCAAGCGCCACATCCTTTCCCACCTTTATACCTTCCTGTAACAGGCGATACTCTACCGTTTTATAAGCTAATTCGGGATGATTGTTATCGCGACTTAAATGGCACAACCAGATATTTTTAAGTCCCGGCGTAAATATCGTCGATAGAAACTCAGCTGCAACCCGATTACTCAGGTGGCCTAATGAACTGGAAACCCGCTCTTTTAAGAATGCGGGATAAGTGCCGGACTTCAACATCTCCTCGTCATAATTCGTTTCGAGCACCAAATGATTGGCTTTACCGACATATTCACGAATTTTTTCCGTGATATGCCCGGCGTCTGTCACTATTACAAAGGTCTGGTTTTTGTATTCGATAGAATAACCGACATTATCGCTACTGTCGTGCGGCACTTCGAACGCCGTAATCTTAAAATCCCGTATAACAAAAGGAATCTCCTTTTCGATGACACGACGATAGTGTATTAAAACCTCTTCTACATAACGACTTCTTCGTATACCGTCATGCACCTGTTCGGTTGAATACACGGGAATACACATTGTTTCGCCCAGACAGCCTACCGATTTGATATGGTCGGCATGGTCGTGCGTAACTAATATGGCCTGTACATTCTCAAAACTGATCCCATGGTCTTTCAATGTCTTTTTTATCTGACGAACCCCTATGCCGGCATCTATTAACATACCGTAGGATGCAGTTCCGATATAGTAGCAATTGCCGCTACTTCCACTGGCCAGACTTAAAAACAGTAACTTTGACATATAAAAACTTTATCTGCCGTACAGGTATTTCGCCGAAGGCATGAAAATGACGTTAAGCTCCGGGTCGGGCATATCGGGATCAAGCGGGAAGATAGGCCTGATGACACGCTTATAGGGCAGTCCCGGCAGGTCCTGGTCTACCCCGCCGCGCGTATGCGCCATCACCCAGTCGGCCTGCATGTCATACCAGGCGTTCACCAAGTAACCCTGTTTGACCATCACGATATCCGCCTCGCGGGGTTTCAACCCGATGGATGTCATGGCCTGTTCGGATTGAAATGACTGGGGTGTCATTGTGACAATCACATAAACGCTTCCCGAACGTATAACGGCTCTCTGTTGATTCGTGAACATGACCGTACCCGATAATTTGATTGGGCCTTCATGGATATTGTCCGTCATAGCTCCTACCATGGCTTCTACTTGTGCGCCTACGCCGGCCTTTTGTGCTGCAGCTATCATTTCAGGTCCGGGTATCGACGCATAGATCAGTGATTTGCCGTCCGGTTTCTGTAGTTCAGGGCGTTGAAGCACCCGGGCCAAGGTCCAGGTAACCTCACCCGAACCGCCTCCCGATGGGTTGTCGCCCATATCGCTGATAAAAAAAGGTTTTTTGTTGCTGGCCATGGCTAAGTCGAGACATTTGTCGAGCGAATAGGTAGGCGCTTCAAAATCAAAATCACGGCGAACAGCCCAGAATCGCTCGGCGAGTTTTTTGGCTGAAAGCGTCACCTGTTCCTTATCATCTCCCACAACCATAACAACGCCCTGGTTACGACGTTCGTCGGCCCAGGCATACCCGATCCAGATACCTGCATCCACTACGCCGGGAAGCGCTTCGACTTCGGGCACTAAGGCATAGAGCGATTTGGCCGGTTCTACACGGGTACTCGTCCGTTCGCCGGGGAGCAAAATAGGCACCGCTACCCATGCTTTGTACTCCGGACGCCCCTTGCCTGATACGAGGCGGTCAAGCAGGTTGACAACCCCCCGGCGATGTGACTGTTGCGCATCATCGTGAGGCGCCGTACGGTAAGTAGTGATCAGGTCGGAGTAGATAGCTAACCGCGGGGAGACGTTGCCATGGAGGTCCATCGTAGTAGAAACGAGGGCGTCATTACCGATAACACCGCGTATCCTCTCTAAAAAAACGCCTTCCGGATCATCGAGGCCATCCACACTGCAGGCGCCATGAATATAAAACCAAAAACCATCATACGGCATGTTAGCCTTAATCAGTTCGAGCGCCCTGCTAACAGCCGTTTCGTAGGCTTCGCGAGTGACAAGCGCCGAACCGCCGCTTGCCCTCAATGCAGGTAACCATACCGCACCCTTACCCATAGCAGAATCAGGACGAAGGTAACTGATACCATTCATAATCGCCTGACCTTCAGACGTGCGAAGGGTATTTGCGACGAGCGGGTGAAAAGTGCTGTTCTCAATCGCAATACCGGCAATGCCAATACGCGGAAGCGGCTTCTCCTGTGCGACAGCCCTGACCCCGAATGATAATACCATCAAAAGTAATAACTTCTTCATAATAAACAATTCAATTAAAACATGATAAAAGAATTTTGACTATAACATCCGCAAATGTACATGAAATTTTTCGATTTTCACACAGACCTGCTAATTTTCTAATATTTTATTCAGTACGCCGACAAAATAAACGGTTTTTTTGACAATTCACAAAAATGTAGTACTTTTGCACCAAAATTGAACGCAAGGCAATGTTTGAAGATAGTAAGCAGGAATATTTATTTCAAAGAGCGCTTATCGTGTAATTTTATGTTTTTTTAAGGATATGATTTTGAAGAACAAACAGGTATATATTATTCAATGGCTGATAGGGATCGGGGATTTGATCATTTTGAATCTCATTTTTTATTCTATTTATAACATCTTAGACCCTTTCTACACCCATATCATGATTCCCAAGATGCGGGAGATCATCTTACTTTTTAATTTCTGCTACTTTTTCTCCCTGTATTTTGTTCCGATGCAACTGCATGTGTCGGTTGTCTTTCTCGACAAGATAGCGCAACGCTCTTTTTATTTCGTCACGGTATTCATTTTCCTTTTTTTCATTTGCCTCACATTCCTGAATGTAGGGAATGAGTTGGCTACATTTATTATCGTATACTATCTGTCGGCGCTCCTCATCTTTATGTTATGGCGCGTATTAGTGCGTATCATGGTAAAACAATACCGCCGGAAAGGGTATAATGCAAAAAACATAATTATCGTAGGCGCCGGGAAAAACGGCATGGAGTTATATCAGGTCATCAAAACCGATTTATCCTACGGATTCAGGGTGCACGGTTTCTTCGACGACAATACGATCTTAAAAGATGTCATCCCCAACTACTTAGGCCGGTTAGACCAGATTGAAGAATATGTCAATAGTCACGACATTGACGAAATCTACTGTACTATTCCGGGGACGAACAGCGACAAGATATCGGAACTGCTCAATTTTGCGGAGAAAAACATGGTGCGTTTTTATATCATTCCTGATTTTTACCGTGACATCAAGAAAAGTATGGTGCTCGAAATCATGGAATCGGTTCCGCTGCTTACCATTCGCACAGAACCTCTTCAGTCGCCCTACAACCGTATTGTCAAGCGTTGTTTCGACATCGTTTTTTCAGCTGTCGTCCTTGTCACCTTATATCCCCTGCTTTATCTCATCTCCGGAGCGCTTATTAAGCTATCGTCCAAAGGGCCGATCCTGTTCAAACAAAAGCGTACCGGACTGTATGGCAAGGAATTTGAATGTTACAAGTTCCGTACCATGCATCTCAATGAAGATGCGGATTCGGTGCAGGCGGTCAAAGACGACCCGCGTACTACCGGTATCGGAAATTTCCTGAGGCAAACGAACTTGGATGAGTTTCCGCAGTTTATCAATGTGATAAAAGGCGAGATGTCGGTCATCGGCCCCCGTCCCCACATGCTTAAGCATACGGAGCAATATTCGAGATTGATTGATAAATACATGGTGCGTCATCTCGTGAAACCGGGTATCTCCGGCTGGGCGCAAATAACCGGATACAGGGGGGAGACACGCACGCTCGAACAGATGGAAGGACGCGTCAAGCGCGATGTATGGTATTTGGAAAACTGGTCATTCTTTCTTGATTTGAAGATCATTGTAGTGACAGTCATACAAATGTTTAAAGGCGATTCGAACGCATATTAAAAAAAAAATCGTATCTTTGCACGCGGATGGGACGAATTATTGCTATCGACTATGGACGTAAGCGTACCGGGTTAGCCGTTACCGATACGATGCAAATCATTGCTAACGGGCTATGCACCGTTCCAAGCGACGAGGCGACGGAGTTCCTTAAAAATTATGTTTCAAACGAAAACGTTGAGTTGTTTGTGGTAGGATTGCCTAAACAAATGAACAATCAACCGTCTGAAAACATGCAACATGTAGTCGGATTCGTCCGTAGCCTAAGTAAAGACATACCCGGGATTCCCGTCGAATATGTCGACGAAAGGTTTACAACGGTGATGGCGCATCAGGCCATGATTGATGGAGGATTACGAAAAAAAAGAAGACAGGATAAGGCCTTAGCGGATGAAATAAGCGCAGTAATCATCTTGCAGGGATTTTTAGAAAAGAAAAGGTTTACACGATAAAAAAATATGATATTACCCATTTACACGTATGGTCAGCCGGTTTTAAGAAAAGAAACTAAAACGATAGACAAAGAATATCCGCAAATCAAGGAATTGGTTGCCAACATGTTTGAGACCATGTACAAAGCGGAAGGAATCGGATTAGCCGCTCCGCAGGTAGGACTTCCTATCCGCCTGTTCATCGTCGACGGGAATGAAGTAGTTAAAAATTATCCGGAGTGTAAGGATTTCAAACGCGTCATGATCAATCCTGAAATCACTTACCGGAGCGACGAAACCGTCTCTTTGGAAGAAGGATGTCTAAGTTTTCCGGGCATCCACGAGAAAGTGTCGCGGTCGGTCAACATTCAGGTCGAATATTTCGATGAAGATTTTGTCAAACATGAGGAAAGTCTCAGCGGCTTCAACGCCCGCATTGTGCAGCATGAGAATGAGCACCTGTACGGACACGTTTTTATTGATTCCATTGCTCCTATAAGGCGTCAACTGAATAAAGGAAAGCTGAATAATCTCATCAAAGGAAAAGTTTCCTGCAAGTATAAAATTAAAACCGCAAAATAATGAAACGTACGATTGTTATTTTTCTTTTGCTGTCCGGTTTTTTTACATCTGTCGCCCAGATCAACACCGACCGCGTCATTGCTATCGGAAGGAACGCGCTTTATTTTGAAGATTATGTCCTGGCAATTCAATATTTCAATTCGGTTATCAAAGCGAAACCCTGGTTAGACCAGCCCTATTTTTACCGCGCCTACGCCAAGCTGCGGTTAGATGATTACAGCGGGGCTGAAGAGGATTGCAACCTGGCGTTGCAACAGAATCCATTCATGGTAAGGGCGTATTTTGCACGCGGCATTGCCCGCCATAGTCAGGGGAAATTCGACCTGGCGCTGGAAGACTACCGTAAAGGCCTTGAATTCAGCCCAAAGGACCAACAGATGATGAAAAATGTAGCTATCGCCTATATACAAAAGAAAGATTATGAAAAAGCCAAAGAGCTTTTCAATGAGTTAATAACATCTTTTCCCAAAGATGCAAACAATTTTATGGCGCGCGGTTCTCTTTATATCGAAACGGGTGACACCATAGCCGCTTTCGCCGACTACAACAAAGCGATAGAGATAGACCCCTATTATGCGCCGCTGTACGGGAACCGGGCGATCTTATATTTTCAAACAGGTGATATGCAACAGGCTTTGACCGATCTGAATGAAGCCATCCGGCTTAGTCCGCGTGAAGAAGGTTTTTATATCAACCGCGGGTTAGTACGTTATCATACGAATGACCTGCGCGGTGCGATGGCCGATTACGACCAGGTAATAGCGATGAATAGCAACAGCCTGATAGCACGATTCAATCGCGGATTACTGCGTTTCCAGGTCGGCGATTATAACCGCGCTATCGAAGACTTTAATGTCGTCATCGCTATGGAACCGGATAACTATATGGCTTACTATAATCGCGCACTGTTGTTAAGTGGCACAGGAGCGTATAGGGAAGCGATTAAGGATTACGACGTTATATTAGACCAATATCCCAATTTCCTACCCGGATATTACAGCCGTTCCGAAGCCAAACGATTGATCAATGACATGGCTGGGGCCGAAAAAGACTATATGTTCGCCCAGGAATTGGAAAAAACGCACGGCAACCTGCCGGTACAAACCGTTAACGCCGCTAATCAGACAAGCGAACCGGACGAAAGCGACAAGAAAGATACACGCGAAGAATCCGATAAAAACATCAATAAATTCAACAGTTTAGTGGTGTACAATAAGGATGAGGAACAAAAAAGCAAATATCAAAGCGAGATTCGCGGACGCGTACAGGACAAAAATATCAACATAGACCTTGAACGGGAGTTTGTTCTGACGTATTACGAGAAACCCGGTAAGGTCTATGAATCTGTTATTTACAACCAGACCATCGCAAAATTCAATGAACGNGCCGTGCTCGGATGGAAGGTAATCATCACGAATCAGGAGGCGGCATTAAACGAATTTCAAGTCAGGACGCACTTCGAATCCATCGATGATTTTTCGTCAAAGATCGAACAAAACGACAGAAATGCCGATTATTATTTCGGGCGCGGTATAGATTATATGCTGGTGCAGGATTTCACGGAAGCCATTAATAATTTCGATCAGGCTATAGCGATTGATCCGTCTTATACCTTAGCCTATTTCAACCGGGCTGTCGTGCGTTACAAACAATTTGATTTCGATTTTTTAAACGCTCAGGATGAACATTCCGAAACTATCAGCTTATCCATCGGCGTTAATCGGGCTATCGGGCAACCGTTACCGGCTCCCACCCAACGCGATAACAGGGCCTATATCTTTGATATGATCGTTCGCGACTATAATACGGTCATACAACAAGACCCCTCATTTACCTTCGCCTATTATAACCGCGCCAACCTTCGCTGTGTTCAACGCGACTTCAAAGCCGCAGTTCCGGATTATACCGAAGCGATACGCCGCAATCCGGAGTTTGCCGAAGCATACTTCAACCGGGGATTGGCGCGATTATCGCAAGGCGAAGCCGACACAGGCATCGCCGATCTCAGTAAAGCCGGTGAACTCGGCATCATCGGCGCCTACAGTATCATCAAACGCATGACTGCTTCCAATTAGACACAGAACAATACTCTTTTTTTGTGATAATAAAAAATTAGTACTATTTTTGTCCCGAAAAAATCAGGCAAACATGACAATAGAGTTTGAAAAGGATTATTTACAGGAGTTGTATGAAACCGGTATGACAAAGGACAAAAAGCACCGTTATCAACCGCAAATAGTCAACGGGTACTTAAAATGTATAAAGGCATTAGATGAAGCCATGCGTATTGAAGATTTATTTCGATACAATGCTTTGAATTACCAAAAACTGAAGGGCAATAAGCATGGGCTTTCATCATTACGTATCAATGACCAATATCGCTTAGAATTTCGCGAATTGGTCAATCCTGACAATATACCTGAAGTTGTAATTTGTTCATTAGTTGATATTACAAACCATTATAATTAAGTATTATGGGTAATTTAGGATTTCCGTTTCGCCCTTATCATCCGGGCGAACTATTGAAAGAAGAATTGGAGTGCCGTCACATTTCACAAAGGTCATTTGCAGTGAAAACAGGAATACCCTATACGGCATTAAATGAAATTTTAAACTGCAAACGCCCCGTAACAGCCGACTTTGCATTACTGATGGAAGCAGCGCTTGGGGTTGAACCGAACTTATTGTTACGGATGCAGACAAGTTATAATATGCAAGTAGCAAAGACTGATAAAAAACTCATCAAGCGTCTTGCTGAAATAAACATTGTAGCCTCAACGGTTTTATAATAATTATTAATTTTTTCATACCTTTGCCACTCAAAACGAAGTATTTTAGAAGAATGACAATTAAGATTACATTTCCGGATAGTACCGTGAGGGAGTTTCCTGAAGGAACAACTGCCTTACAAATAGCCGAAAGCATCAGTTCAAGGCTGGCGCAGGAGGTTCTGGCCGCCAACGTTAACGGTGAGACTTGGGATTTAATGCGCCCNATTCATGGCGACGCCGCTATTCAATTATTAAAATGGGACGATGATGATGCGAAACATGCTTTCTGGCATTCGAGCGCCCACTTGATGGCCGAAGCATTACAGTCGCTCTACCCGCATGTGAAATTCGGCATCGGGCCGGCTGTTGAAAACGGCTTTTATTACGACATTGACTTGGGCGATACGGTATTGACGGATGCGGATTTCCCGGCTATCGAAGCGAAAATGGCTGAATTAGTNGCCGGTAAGGAAGTTATAGTACGTCAGGAGATATCCAAATCGGATGCGATGAAACTGTTCGGCGAACGNGGGGAAGTATACAAAACCGAACTTATCAGCGAATTGGAAGACGGGCAAATAACGACCTATACACAAGGTAACTTCACCGATTTGTGTCGCGGACCGCATCTCCCCGATACTTCCTATATGAAAGCCATCAAGATAACAAGCCTTGCCGGCGCCTACTGGCGGGGCGANGAGACACGCAAACAGCTTGTTCGCGTCTANGGCATTACATTCCCGAAAAAGAAAATGCTTGACGAGTATCTGCTCTTTTTGGAAGAAGCGAAAAAACGCGACCACCGGAAAGTAGGCAGGGANCTGGAACTGTTCACATTCTCGCCATCCGTCGGAGCGGGACTTCCCTTGTGGCTGCCACGCGGGACGCAGTTGCGCCTGAAATTGGAAGATTTCCTGAAACGTATCCAAAAAAAGTACGGTTACCGGCAAGTGATGACACCCCATATCGGCGGGAAACAACTTTACGAGACATCAGGCCATTACGAAAAATACGGTCAGGATTCGTTCAAACCGATACTTACACCCCAGAAGGGTGAAGAATTTCTGCTGAAACCCATGAACTGTCCGCACCATTGCGAGATATATAAAAGTTTTCCGCGCTCGTATAAAGACCTGCCGCTCCGTTTGGCCGAATTTGGGACGGTATACCGTTACGAACAAAGCGGCGAACTGCACGGACTGACGCGCGTACGCGGGTTTACGCAGGACGACGCCCATTTGTTTTGCCGCCCTGAACAGTTGAAAGACGAGTTTCTGAAAGTGATGGATATCGTCTTCATCATTTTCAAAGCGCTTAATTTTGATAAATACGAAGCGCAGATATCACTGCGCGACCCTAAAAATAAAGAAAAATACATCGGCTCGGACGAAAACTGGGACAAGGCGGAAAGCGCTATTATTGAGGCTTGTCAGGAAAAAGGACTGCCGGCGAAAGTCGTATTGGGCGAAGCCGCTTTTTATGGACCCAAACTTGACTTTATGGTNAAAGACGCCATCGGACGACGCTGGCAATTGGGGACNATNCAGGTNGATTACAACCTGCCCGAACGTTTCGAACTCGAATATACCGGAAATGACAATCAACGACATCGTCCGGTCATGATTCATCGCGCGCCNTTCGGTTCGATGGAACGGTTTGTAGCTGTCCTGATTGAACATACAGCCGGGAAATTTCCATTATGGCTGACACCCGACCAGGTTGCTGTCTTACCTCTCGGCGAGAATTACAACGATTACGCCTATCAAGTTGCTAATGAATTGGAACAGAGAGATATAAGTGTAATTGTGGATGACCGGAATGAGAAAATCGGTCGAAAAATCCGTGATAACGAACTGAAACGCATTCCTTATATGCTCATTGTCGGAGAAAAAGAAAAGGAAAAAAATGAAGTTTCTGTAAGAAAACAGGGCGAAGGTGATAAAGGTTCAATAAAAATTACTACCTTTGCAGCGCAAATTGTCGAAGAAGTCGATGAGATGATAAATAAATGGAAAAATATTAATTAATATATAAAGCAGGAGGTAACTATTAAAAAATTTGCAATGAGAAGCGATCGCAATAAGGAACAATTCAGGATAAATGAACGTATCAATGTCCCGGAAGTTCGTCTGGTAGGTGAAAATATCACTACCGGCGTTTATCCTATATCCAAAGCGTTACAGATGGCGGAAGACATGGGATACGACCTCGTAGAGATTTCTACAAATGCTACTCCCCCTGTCTGCAAAATTATTGATTATCAGAAATTTCTTTATCAACAAAAAAAGCGGCAGAAAGAGCAGAAAGCAAAAGCGATTAAAATTGTTGTGAAAGAAATCCGGTTCGGCCCTCAAACGGATGATCATGATTACAACTTCAAACTCCGTCATGCGAAAGAATTTTTAGAGGAGGGGGCCAAGGTAAAGGCATACGTCTTCTTTAAGGGACGCTCGATCCTGTTCAAAGAGCAGGGAGAAGTGTTACTACTTCGTTTCGCGACCGACCTCGAAGAATACGGTAGAGTAGAACAGATGCCTGTATTGGAGGGGAAACGTATGATCATCATGATATCCCCGGCAACAAAAAAAGGAACTCAACCGCCTAAACCGGCACCGCCGAAAAGCGAACAGTGACAACATCTAAATAGAATAACGAGTTTATAAACAATTAATAATTAACAATTTCATTCACATTAAAAATTTCAGGTTATGCCAAAATTGAAGACTAATTCCGGTTCAAAAAAGAGGTTCGCCCTTACCGGAACAGGTAAAATCAAAAGAAAACATGCTTTTAAAAATCACATTCTAACGAAAAAGACTAAAAAGCAAAAGAGAAATCTAGCCCATTTCGGGTTAGTTGCTAACGCGGATAT
>JGI24702J35022_10001967_pt1 | contig 12675 bp, 12 predicted proteins | sample TergutTh196P4_FD_35022 | JGI IMG/M metagenome (IMG submission 35022)
AATAATGTAGCGGCAATCTCCGATTGCCACAAAAGGAGGATCAATTATGTCCAAAAGAATTTTAATCGCCGATGATGAAGCTCTGATTAGAGATTTTTTTATCAGTTTTTTTAAATCTTCCAAAGAATATGCAAGTTTTAGGATTGACTTAGCTGTAAATGGGGAAGATGCTATTGTGAAAATTAAAGCTAACAATTATGACTTAATTTTCACAGACCTAAAAATGCCCATCAAGACAGGTTTGGATGTTCTTAAATATATAGCTAATCACGCTCCTGATACCGATTCTATCTTATTAACTGCTTTTGCTGGTCCAGAATCAGCAGCGCAAGCTATGGCATATGGGGCTTATGAATATTTAACAAAACCAATTTCTTTGGAGGAGCTAGAATTAATTGTGAAAAGAGTTTTTGAAAGAAGAGAGTTGATTAAAGAAAATAAAATCTTACAAGAAAAGATACATAACAATACGACTTACAATAAAATAATTGGAAAGAGTAAAGCCCTCGGCAGTGTTTTAGATTTAGTGAAACTTGTTGCTCCAACAAACTCTACGGTCATGATTAACGGGGAAAGTGGAACCGGGAAAGAATTAATAGCTGAAGCTGTCCATATGTTGAGTCCGCGGGCAAAGAATAATTTTGTGAAAATAAACTGTGCGGCGATTCCAGAATCTTTGATTGAGTCCGAATTATTTGGGTTTGAAAAAGGTTCGTTTACAGGGGCAATTAGAACCACACGAGGAAAATTTGAACTGGCTGACAAAGGTTCAATCCTTTTAGATGAAATATCTGAAATGAATCTAGACTTACAATCGAAACTTTTGCGGGTGATTCAAGAAAAAGAAATCATAAAAATCGGGACTGAAATGCCCCTCAAGATTGATACTCGAATCATGGCAACCTCTAATAGAAATCTGGAAGAAGAAGTAAAAAAAGGTCGCTTTCGTGAAGATTTATACTTTCGATTGAATATTGTTCCCATCTTTCTCCCTCCTCTGCGAGAAAGAAAAGAAGATCTGCCAACATTAGCTGAACACATCATCAAAAAAGTTTGTATTGAGCTTGGAATTCAAAAAAAAATACTTTCTGATCAAGCATTAGAAGTTTTACTCAAACATCATTGGCCAGGTAACATTCGCGAATTACAAAACGCTCTCGAAAGAGCTTGTATAACTTCTCCTACTACAAGCCTCTCGTCTGATTGCTTTTCCTTTTTATCATCTGCCTTAGGAAACAAAAGAATAATAGATTGGAACGTTGCGCAAGAGCAAATATCCAATATGCAAAATGAGGATCATCTGGATTGGGTGAATATCAACAACAAGAGTTTTGAGGACCTCGAAAAAGAAATTATTTTGAAAACTTTACAAAAAACAACGAATAATAAAAATGAAACAGCAGAGATTCTGGGAATTACTACTAGAACTCTAAGGAATAAGTTAGTTAGTTATGGTAAAGATGCTGAATAAATTTATAGTATTTCCACTTGCTATTAAATGTAGTGGTAATCTCCGGTTGCCACAATGGCGATTGGAAATCACCGCTATGATAATGATTAATGGATAATGGAAATGCTATTACAACATGATTATCAAATGTATATTTTATATAATGAAATGCTCTTTGAAAGAGCAAACTCCTGAAAGAGGCTGTCGCATAGGGATGTAGCAACGGCATCTTGCCGTTGAATCAAAACCTCCCGGTGAATAATAAACATCTATAACAGCATGTATTACAATAAGAAACATATTTGTGGCATCTTCAAATAACAACGGCAAGATGCTGTAGCTACCCATAAGATTTCACTATGCGACAGCCTCTAGATGGTCTGATACCTCTGGATGATGATTTTATAGAAGAACTCTTTCCTAGAGACGACATAGAAAAAATACTTGTGGTAGATGTCAATAACAACAAAAAAGCGAACAGTTGCGTAATGCATTGATATTGATGAATATATCTGCTTTGTGTGTCAGTCAATGATGTAGATATATCAAGCTTTTACAGCTCGGAAATATCAGTCAGTTAGAAGTGCCTACCACCCGAAGAAAACAGGTGGGAATTGGTGTATTGTGAGGAATTGGAGAAGTAACTTATGTAATACATTTGATAAAATAAACAAAAACTATTTTTTGTAAAAAGACGATATTCAATTTTTTGAGCCTTGCAGTATTGCTTGTGTAGCTTTCTATTCCTTTGCATAAGCCATTTTTCAAAAAATAAATGAAATGCAAAAAAAAGTGCTTGACCATGAACACAGCAAGTTTACTTTTAATATAGGAAAGAAGGTTGAGAATGTGATTGAAAGGTTTAATGGAGACACATTGTATGTGATCACTTCTTCAATCCAAATTTAAAGCTCAACCAAAAGGAGAAAAAAATAAAAGGATTAACCATTGCTCTGTCATTAATCATGATCGTAACTATTTTTGGAATAATCACCATTACCTTCAAAAGCAGATATGGCAGCAGCAACATCAAGTTGGGCAACATGTAAAAAGTGTAACTATCCATATGGTTACATAGCTTACCCCCAGCCATGTGCGAGTATCCATGCCGCGGATGGGGCAGGCGCTTCTTCGTTGAAATTAGGTTGGTTTGTTTATTTTTTCTAGGAGAGAACAATGAATGTTTGCAGATTTTTTATGTTAACTATGGTGCTTATCATCTTAACTTTATTAGTTTTCAACTATCTTTCGGGAGAAACCCTACCATTACCTCCGGATAATTACCTTGCTCCTGGGGCTGGATTTTCCTCTGATAATCCGTATTTAATCAACAATCTTGCTCATTTACGGTGGTTATCTGAAACTCCTGAAGCTTGGGGTGGCGATTTACCGGTCTATTTCCAACAGACAGCAGATATTGATGCTGACGAAACAAAAGAATGGAATCAAGGAGATGGTTTTATACCCATTGCTCTGAATAGTAAGGAGATTGTTGATGGAATTATTGTAAGCGAATCGAGTCCCGTTTTTTCGGCAAATTTTGATGGAAATGGGTTTAGTGTATTTAATTTATCAATTAATATTCAGCAAAAAGAAAATTTACATCATGTTGTCGGTTTTTTTTCTCATATTACGGCGAGCAATCTATTAAATATCCATTTAGTAAATCTCCAAGTTTACGGACAAGAAGTAACTGGAGGTTTAGTTGGTATAGCAGAGAATAGTACAATAGAATTCTCTTCCACCAATGGTAAGATTATAACCAACAATCTAGTCCGTCAGGTAGGAGGAATCATGGGAATGATGAGTAACACCAAACTAGAAAAATCTTTTTCTTCGGTTCTAATTTCTACTAATCATCAAAACCTAATAACTAATAATTCCGAGATCGCTTGAGCTTACTACCGGTGGTTTAGTGGGCTCTATGGTAATGCATTCCATCATCCATAATGCATATTTTTCTGGCGCTAGTAAGAGGCATGTTGGTTTATCTGGTGGCATAGTTGGTAGCATTGGTTCTGAATCCACGATCCAAAATTGTTATGTTACTACATATGAGATATTTCCTCAGAATACTGTTCTGTGGTCTGTTATTTCCTCCCAAAAACCATATCCAATAGGAGTTGGGGCTATTGCTGGAATGGCTCCTCAAAACTCTATTACTCATTGTTACTACGATCAAACAACGACCGGACTCACTAAATTGGTTGGTTTGATGCTCCCTTTTGAAAAAAATAAGTTCCAAGGATATAAAACTGCTTCGATGAAGAAACAGAAAAACTATCAAGGCTGGGATTTTACCAAGGTTTGGGGTATTGATGCAATTGTCAATGATGGTTATCCCTTTATCAGGGGGAATAATTACCAATAGAACACACATTCAATGACCTTGGTATAAAGAATTTTTGGAGAGATGATTGTGATGGTTTCTCGATTTGTTTTGAACTTAGTTTATATCTATGTGTGATACTAACTAGTACATAAATTTTAATTCATTCACGATTAATTCGGTGATAGGTCCCATATACTTGCTTGCTATTTCACTAATTTGCTCCTTGGTTTCGGCTAAATCATTGATTATCTGTAGAGCTGGTAATTCGCCTATTACACGGTGTTTATAATTCTGGACATGCCGGTCCTGATAGAGCGTGAATTCCTTTCCACAACAGGGGCAGGTATAAAAGCTCATGTTAATAATAGTACCTAAAACTTTTATATTCATTTGGTATACTAGTTCTGTTGCTTTATTCACTATCGATTGAACAAGTTCTTGAGGATTACTAACCATGATTACTGCATTAGGATGAATTTGCTGTAATACAGTAAGGACAATATCAGATGAACCTGGGGGCATATCAATGAGTAAATAATCGAGATGATCCCATTTAGCCTTAGTCCAAATATTTTTTAGCACATTGGCCAGCACCGTACCACGCCAAACTACAGGTTGGCTTTGATCATCAAGCATTAAATTAATAGAAACAACTTGCAAACCTTTTTCGGTTAGGTAAGGTTTTATCGTATCTTGTTCTGGACTCAACTGGACATTATTGATTTTTAAGAGGTTAGGAATACTTGACCCCGTGATATCAGCATCCAAGATTCCCAGACGATATCCTCGATTAATTAAGGCATCTGCCAGCATCACGGTAACTGTTGATTTTCCAACTCCACCTTTTCCGCTCATGATACAAATGATTTTTTTAATTTGATCACTTTTATCCATGACTTGAATCTGGTCCATTGAACACCTCACCTATATTTTATTTACTAGAGTAACAAATAATCTGAAGAGGAAAAACCTGTCAATCGAAATTTAGGCTATTCTTCAAAACGAATCATTGTTCTCTAGAGCATTATTTTTTCGATCGTCTTTGTGGTAGATTTTCCTTCTTGATACAAAAGACTTTGTACCTTTCCTCCGTTTTGGAGAACGATATCGCCTCCAATAATTGCTCCTGTTTGCCAGTCACCACCCTTTACAAGTATATCAGGGAGAATTTCCGCAATTAAATTATAGGGTGTATCTTCTTCAAAAATGATGATGAAGGATACAGAAGATAAACCAGCTAACACAGTGGAACGATCTTGTTCATTATTGATAGGGCGTTTGCTTCCCTTTAATCTTCTTACAGAACTGTCTGAATTCAAACCAACTATCAAATAATCGCCTAAAGAAGCAGCTTCTTCCAGATATAGCACATGACCAGCATGGAGGAGATCAAAGCACCCATTGGTAAAAACAATTTTTTTTTGGCGAAAATAGTTCTTTTTCTGTAACAAGACGAAATCTTTTCGAGCAATAATTTTGCTTTGACAATTCATTCATGTACCTCCATATAGCTTCGATCAAGCTTTACTGAGGCGATGATATCTTCTGGAGTAACCGCATGGATCCCTCTTTTCCCACATACAGCACCTGCTGCATGATTGGCTATGATTGCCGAAGTTCGGATATCAAGTTTTGCAGCAAGACACAAGGTAAGTGCGCTAATGACGGTATCTCCAGCCCCGGAGACATCAAACACTTCTTGGGCAAAAGTAGGAATTCTGGTAATTTCTTGATGATTATCTAAAACAATTAACCCTCGATCTCCTAGTGTGATAATTAGGTAAAGTGGTTTTACTCGTTGGTACAATTCCTTTGCTGCCGTGAGTAGTTCTTGGTCATTATTAATATCTATTCCCATATTTTTTTGTAATTCCACAAAATTAGGTTTAAAGACAGTACAGTTTTGATAGGTAAAAAAATTTTTATATTTTGGATCAACTGTAATGGGGATTTTGAATTGATTAGCTAATTCAATAGCTTTGAGGATAATTTTTTCGGTGAGTAAACCTTTATTATAATCTTCTAGGAGTACAGCATCAGCTTGGGGAATGATAATGAGTAATTGCTCAAGAATTTTTTTTTCAATTTCTAAACTAATATCTTTTTTTTCTTCAATATCATACCTAATCACCTGTTGACTAGAAGCAAAAATCCTAGACTTTACTGTTGTGGGGCGACTATCGTCCACAACTAAATAACTTGTTTTAACTTGGTGTTGTTGGAGTATATGTACCAAGTAATCAGCATTCGTATCTTTTCCAATAAGACCTATCACGAAGGGATTGGCGCCTAGTGAAATAAGGTTATTAACCACATTTGATGCTCCACCAAGACGAAATTCTTGTTTTTTAATATCGACGATGGGAACCGGTGCCTCGGGAGATATCCTCTCCACTTGCCCCCATAAATAGTGATCGAGCATTAAATCGCCAATCACAACAATTTTTTTCTTTTTTAGTTGGAGTAAGCTATTTTCTATTTCCTTTAAGAAAAGATGGTTACTCTTGAATTGATTCATGTTATCCTCACCAAATTTATTAGACGACTACATATTTACCTGAAAAACAGGCATCACAATAATGTTTTGGTTTACTTACCGCCGAAAAAAGATCCTGTAAACTAATATACTTTAAAGATGATATGCCAAAATCACGAATGATCTTTTCAATGGACATCCGATTGGCGATCAATTCCTCGCTTTCTTGAATATCAATTCCATAATAACAAGCATATTTCACCGGCGGAGAGCCAATTCTTAAATGAATTTCTTTTGCTCCTGCCTCCCGTACCAAATCAATAATTTTTTTGATGGTTGTTCCCCGGACAATCGAATCATCAATTAAAACAATAGATTTTCCCTCAAAAGTATGTGGTAAATAATTAAACTTCTGCCGTACCGACTCATCACGTACGGTTTGGTCAGGTTTGATAAAAGTTCTTCCTATATAGTGGTTCCGAATTAGTCCCAGTGTAATCGGCATTTTCCGAGCATTGGCATACCCCAAAGCTATGAAATTGGAAGAATCTGGTACAGGAACCACTAAATCTGGTGTAATATCATGGTCATTAAGCGCGATTTTCTCTCCAATTCTTTCTCTTACCCGATAAACATCTTCAGAAAATTGGTAACTATCAGGTCGTGAAAAGTAGATATGTTCAAATATACAATGTTGCGGATAATCAGAATTCAGTCGATATTCCTTTAAATCATTTTCTATTCTCTTGATTCCTTCTTTATTGATTATTATAATTTCCCCCGGCTTCACATAAGAGACATAGCGCGCTTGCACGATATCTAAAGCACAAGTTTCCGAAGCGACGACAACTGTGTTCCCATCTGTGATCCCATATGACAAAGGTTTGAAACCATATGGATCTCGAAAAATATACAATTCATCACGGGTGATCAATGCTGTGGAATATGCTCCTCGAACATTTTTCATACAGAATCGAATGGCTTCTATAATGGGCATTTTTTCTTTTTCTATTTGATAGACGATATATTTTAAAATTAGTTCCCCATCATTATGCGAAGAAAAATAAACTCCATGACTTTCTAACTGGAGCCTAACTTTTTCATAGTTGACGATGTCTCCATTACTCACCAGAGAAAAACAAGGACCTGCTAGCAATTCAACAACATGAGGTTGAGAGTTAAATTCACTTGCCACTCCCCTTGTTGGATAGCGTACATGCCCTATAGCGAGATTACCTGGAAGCCGGTCTATCTGGGCGGGTGGAAATACTTCTTTTACGAGTCCCAATTTTTTTCGCACTCTAATGATTTTACTATCACTAACAGCAATTCCACAACTCTCTTGGCCTCGGTGTTGCTCAGCGAACATGGCTTTACTCGCCAATTCAGCAGCTGAATGATGATTATAAACTCCCACAATTCCACACATCAAAAAACTCCGTACTTTTTTATTTATTTTTTTTGAAAACTAACTTTATTCTCTTTTCCATTGATCAATCGGTAAATATTACTCTTATGTTTATAAATGATAAATAACCCTAATACCACAACAAATCCAACCAGATAATGGTTGTCGTGAATACCGAGTTGGTATGCAACAACTTCCGTTATGGCTAAACATAAGGCTCCTGTCATGGATCCAACCGAAACATATTTAGTGATGGACACTACCAACACAAAAATAACTAAACTTACTATCAAACAGAGAGGTGTTAAGGAAAAACAAACTCCGGCAGCTGTTGCTACCCCCCTACCTCCTTTAAATCTTAAAAATATGGTAAATGTGTGTCCTAGGATCGCAAAAATACTTAAGAGGATAGGGTACCAGGGTAATGAAACAGCCGCAAAAAGACGAGTAAAAACAAAGACGGGTAAAAACCCTTTCAGCATATCGAGAAAAAGAACAATTAAGCCCGCTTTTGTTCCTAAAACTCGTAAAACATTTGTTGCTCCCACATTTTTACTGCCATGATCGCGAATATCTAAATGACGAAATAGTTTTCCGTACAAGTAAGCAAAAGGAATACTCCCTAATAAATAGGTAACAAAACAACTCGATATAATGTATAAAACTAGCATATATTGATCCTAAAAGGTTATTTTTGTTAATTCGGAATGAGGTATAAGTTATCAATAATTCACACTGTTCGCCTTATTCTTTCTTAATATTCAACCATAAAATTATCATTCTCCTTTCCCCTGAAAATCAGTTTTAAGGTAGCTCCTGTAAATTTAAATTCTTCTCGGAGTTTATTCTTTAAAAACCTTTTATAATTCACAGGAATGAATGATGGCTCATTAGTAAAAAAAACAAATGTTGGAGGATTAATATTATTTTGAGTAACATAATAAATCTTGATATGCTTTCCAGAACTATGAGTAGGTGGCGTTTTTTGGATTACTCGTTCAAAAAAGCGATTTAATTCTCCAGTCGTGATTCTGCGGTTACTTTCTTTCCAAACCTGACAAATAGTTTCGGGTACTTTTTGAACTCGTTGTCCGGTTTTTGCTGATATCGTTAATACTGGTGCATAATCTAGAAAATTAAAATCATCTTTGACTTTATGAATATAATTATTAAAAGTTTTGTTGTTTTTATCAGTAACTAAATCCCATTTATTTAAAATGATAATGATATTTTTGAACTTTCGTTGAGCATAAGAAGCAATTTTTTGATCTTGTTCGGAAAATTCTTCAAAACTATCTAATAATAGGAGGATAATATCTGATTTATCAATACTTTCAATTGTTCGCATGGAACTAAAGTATTCCACACCGTATTTTATTTTACTCTTCTTGCGCAAACCAGCGGTATCAGTAAAAATTATTTTGATATATGATGGGATTTGTTCGGAGCGATGAATCGGATTCGTAAGCTGAGACTCCTCTGAAGGCAAAATAGTTTTTTCTCTGTCTAGGTACTGTGGGTAGAGTACAGCAAAATCTATAGGATCACGAGTTGTTCCCGGCACATCAGTTACAATAACACTATTTTCGCCGACTAATCTATTAATCAGAGAAGATTTACCTACGTTTGGTTTTCCCACGATGGCTACTCGGACATGATCATAGATCAACTCCTTTTCTTGATCATCTATTTCCCATTGAAAATCTAGAGAGTTTAGTAAATAGACCAACTCATCTAAAAAATTCCCCATATTACGACCAGAAGAAGCGGCGATTCCAATTGGATCACCTAGTCCCATTTTTAAAAAGTCGTATAAATCGAGTTCATCTTTCTCATTATCGACCTTATTAACTACAAGAAGAGTTTTCTTTCGGTAAGCAGATAGCTTGCGTGCGATTTGCTGGTCATATTTCGTAATTCCAGTTTTTACATCACATAATAATATTATGGCATCTGCTTGTTCTATAGCTATTTGGACTTGTATTTGCACAGCTTGATCAATAGATAATTGTGAATCAGGAATAATTCCCCCTGTATCAACAAAAATAAATGTGCGCTTATTCCATTCGGCAGTTTCATATTTACGATCACGGGTAATGCCTTCTTCAAAATCAACAATTGCTGATCTTTTCTTGCAGAACCTATTAAATAATGTGGACTTACCTACATTAGGTCGTCCAACGATGGCGACTATTGGTTTATTATTCATTTTTCCCAAGGTTTCCTTAAAAAATAATCTAAACTAACTTTCTGTACACCGTGGATATATAAAGGATAATCATCGTACCATTCCCTAAAAACTAGATATTTCCTAAGAATTAAATTTTCTTTTTCTGCCACTTGGTGTAAAATGAGTAGTCCATCTGTTACAACATCCACGGTTGTGAATTGCATCAAATTAGTATTACAAACGATTTCGTTAATCTGTAAACCGGAGCTTTTTTCCAGCATCTGTTTCATTGTTATTATTTCTTCCACTGTAGATGTAAATGGACGATTGGTATTAACAACAAAATGCATTTCATATCCTCTAACTAAAATTGAGTCTATAAATAAACCTAAAACTCGACAACCTGCGGGATCCCCACCACAGTCTAAAATAACAATTTTATTTTGATCTTCTATTGCCCCTTTTATGGCAGGAGTAATTATTGGTAAATCAGCATTGGCATATGCTTCTTCTGGGGCAACAACTTCAATTTGCTCCTGTAAAAAATAAGAGCGTAGATCCCGAGAACGAAAAAATGGGTTAATAATATCTAAATCTGCTAGACTCACTTTACCCTTTTCAGTATTTTTAAACTGCCATGCTAAATTGATTGCATACTCACTTTTCCCGCTACCATAAGCTCCAATCACGATAATTAACGGCTTTTTTTTCATAAAACCTCCCCCAAAAAACAATTTCTAAAAAAAGACTTTTTTTGTAAATAGAAAGTATGGAGGATTGGAAAATAAATAAAAAAATTGTGGATTCTATTAAAGTATGCTAGAGAGTTCCAGAAAAAACGCTGGAAGCTCCAAATCATTTATACCCTATCTTTGTAGTGGATACCATTGAACAATGACCATTTTAAGTATCCACTATCTTGAGGCTGTCGCATAGTGATGGAGCAACGACATCTTGCCGTTGAATTATTTTGGGTAGAGAATTATCCTTTGGCAAAGGTATTTCTCCTTCATCTATATATTTTCCATCATTTGAGATTAATTTAATAATATAGGAATATGATTTGGTATTATGACATAATTTTCCAGTTTAGTGCTGTTGAGGAAAGTATGAAAATTTAAACTCTATGTCAATAATTTGCTTATATGGGGATAATTACATTGCATTATTAACCACATCGACAAAATCAATCCTCTTTGATTGGAGAGTATAGTTATAAATTATTTAGCGGGAGAGGAATAGTCAAAATTTTGTATTGTAATTTTTTTCGATTGCTATTTTAATTTTTCTACAGAATGTTTACAAACAGAAAGTTATATCTACTACTTTTATCGTTACAGAGATAGTGGCTTTCGTCGGTTATAATCAGCTTAGAGGTTTCGTTGGTTAAAAAAAGTTTATAATATTCTCCATTCTTATCGCATTTCCAATCGTCATTATGACCATCGGAGATTGCCACTATAATTAATATCAAGTGGAAATGCTATAATATCATCGTCTATCTTTCTATTCATCTTTTTCTAGTTATCTAGATGGAATAAATGACTCCCCCAAGAGCTATTTATGATATTTAAATAAAAATTTCTGGAACTTTTGTTTGCAAATTATGAACCTTTATAGTGACATGGATCATGAATACCATGTTTGGTATATTTCGAACAATTTTTTATCTTGAAACGAGATATTTCGATTGACAAATAACCTAATCTTCCTAAATTTGCATAAAAAAAATCTAAGGATTGAATAATAATGACTGAGTGGCTTTCAGCATTAACCCCCATTTTTCATTTAAGTCTTGTAGTATTACTTGGCTACCTAGCAGAAAAGACCGGATATATCCCCAAAATCCATTCCTTAATATCTAAAATAATACTTAATCTTACTCTCCCTTTATTAATAATTATTTCCATCTCTAGCCAAGATTTCCATAATTTACCCCTACTTGATTTACTACTCATATTTTTTATCGGAATCACAGTGATTATTTTATTATTTATAACGAATTGGATGATCAGTAAACTATTTCATTTTCCCTTGCAAAAACAATTATTGCATGCCTTCCTTGGTTCATTCGGTAACGTTATTTTTTTAGCTTACCCTTTTATTTTATCTCTCTTTGGGCAACAAGGTCTCTTTTATGCTATATTATTTTCACTTGCTAATGATCTCTTACTATGGACTTGTGGAATCTGGGTCTTCAATTTATCTACGCAGCCAAAATTCCAAATTCGATTCGTTGATTTAGTAAACCTAAAATGGAACAGTCGAAACATTATAAACCCCAACACTATTTCCTTTATTGTGGGTATGCTCATGTTGGGTCTGGGATTCCGCTTTCCAAGCATAATTTACACTCCTCTGGAAAAGCTAGGAGCAACAACTACTCCTCTCTCGATGCTGTTTATCGGTTCTGTTTTAGCCAATGTGAACTTACAGCAATCATTAAAAAAAAAATCAATTTGGACAATCTGTTTCGTGAAAATGATTTTATTTCCGGTGCTCCTGATTCTTTTTTTTAGGATTATTAGGTCTTTAATTTATCCCCTCAATGCAATTCTTATCTCTGTAATTATTCTCCAAGTAAGTATGCCCACTCAGATTCTCTTATCAGTCTTAGCTGATAAATACAAGGGCGATACGGAGTATGCTGCTCAAACAATCTTTATTACTACAATGGCTAGTGTCTTTATCTTACCAATAATGTATTATTTATGTATAGCGATATGAAATCAAGCACCCTCTCTATCAATTAAATTATTTAATCACTCTATAATTATGTATTTACAAATAAAAGATTTAAATATAATTTTTGATGATTTTACGATTAAGAATTTTTCAT
>JGI24702J35022_10001968_pt1 | contig 12668 bp, 10 predicted proteins | sample TergutTh196P4_FD_35022 | JGI IMG/M metagenome (IMG submission 35022)
TAATGGGCGACTGCCAGGGATCATTGGATTATCTTACTTCGCTGCCGTATTCTNACGGCAAAGTCGGAATTATAGGCATGTGTTCCGGCGGACGACACGCTTTCCTTGCGGGATGCAGGGTAAAGGGCCTTAGTGCGGTGGTAGAATGTTGGGGCGGAGGAGTTGTAATGCCGAAGGAGAATCTAACTCCAGCCCAACCGGTGGCACCCATTGACCTTACTGCCCAGTTAAGCAGCCCGCTTCTGGGAATATTCGGCAATGATGACAGGTCTCCATCGCCGGAACAGGTGAATCTGCACGAAGAAGAACTGAAAAAGCATGGAAAGGATTATACCTTTCACCGGTATGACGGCGCGGGACACGGTTTCTGGTATTACGACCGTGAAAACTACAGGCCTGTACAGGCAATGGATTCCTGGGCTAAAGTCTTCGGGTTCTTTAACAAACACTTAAGAGGCTAGCTCCCGTGACAGCCCAGCCATTCGTAGTGATGGCAAAGCCCGTGGGCGCCCTTTGCAATCTGGAATGCTCCTACTGCTACTACTCCAATGCAGCTGAGCAGAGTCAAGTCATTCGCTCCGGGCAATCAAGAATGACCGACAGACTCCTGGACCAGTTTATCAAACAGTATATTGGAGCAAGTAAAGGGCCTTATATCAGTTTTACCTGGCACGGAGGTGAGCCGGCCCTTGCCGGTCTTGACTTTTACCGCCGTGCGGTGGAGCTGCAAAAGCAATATCTGCCCGAAGGTTGGAACTGCTGGAATAACTTACAGACCAATGGTACCCTCATTGATGATGAATGGTGCGCTTTTTTGGCGGAAGAATGCTTTGATGTCGGGTTGAGTATTGATGCCGCACAATGGCTGCATGACAAATACCGGATGGATCACAAAGGCTCAGGCAGCTATGAACGGGCGGCGGCGGCTGTCCGCCGTTTGCAGTCTCATGGGATACAGCCGGATCTTTTATGTACGGTAACTTCTGATGCGGCGAAACGGCCCCTGGATGTTTATAGAGCCCTGCGAAATTTGAATACCGGCTGGATACAGTTCATCCCGATTGTGCGCAGGAATTTAAAAGAAAGCCCTGATCAGGTTACGCCTGACAGCGTAAGCGGACAGATGTATGGAGATTTTCTCTGTACAGTATTCGATGAGTGGATTCTGCATGATCTGGGATCTCTGGATGTGCAGTTGTTTGCCGAAACCATGCGGGTATGGGCAGGCGGGAACGCACTTTTGTGCTGGATGGCGCCCGTTTGCGGAAGGGCGCTTATTGTTGAAAGCGATGGCAGCGTTTATTCATGCGATCACTATGTATTTCCCGAATACAGGATTGGCGATATAGAAACCCTTAACCTGGGTATTTTGGCCGATTCACCTGTCCAGCTCCGTTTTGGTGAGAATAAGCGCGGGAGCCTCCCGTCACAATGCCGTTCCTGCCCATGGCTTGCTTTATGCAACGGCGGCTGTCCCAAAGACCGCTTCGCCCTGACAGAAGACGGCGAACCGGGCTTGAATTATCTTTGCAGCGGGTTCCGTCGTTTCTTCTCTTATACGCAGCCGGCCATAAAACTGGTTAATGACCTTGCCAAACGGAGCCAGAGTCCGGAAGCCATAATGGCCATTCTGAATAACCGGCTTGCAGCCCTTTGGAAGGATGTAGGCCGGAACGATCCCTGTCCCTGTGGGAGCGGCCGCAAGGCAAAACACTGCTGCTGGATTAAAAAGCCATTTTCCGGAGTGCAGACTTAAGCCTGCAAACAGAAGTTTGACTTATAAAAGGTAATAATACCGCAGTGACTTATACCGGAAAGTTCCGGATAAATATGGCATTAACCTCGCTAGGGCGGAGTTATATCCTTGTGTCTTTGATTCTTTGTGTGATTATTATTAACAGCTTCATCCTTAGAAGTTTCTTCATCTATCTCTTTTATTATTTTATCTTTTGCCTCTACTACTTCCCTGTAAATTCTCTTTATTTGGCCATAAAGCCTGCCTGCGCTGCGCAGAAATTTGGGCATATCTTCCGGACGAATAAAAACAATGGCAATCAGCAGTACAATGAGGATCTCCCCAAATCCGATGCCAAACATCAGCCTTCTCCGAATTTAAAAATTTTGGCAATTATAAGGGCTAAAAAATGGAAGCAGATAAGCGGAATGGCAACACCTATCTGGCTTGCAATATCCGGTGGAGTGACGATAGCCGCAAGAATGAAACAACCCACTATAATAAAACGTGTAGCCTTCCATACATAGCGGCGCTTTAGGATATTCATTGCCAGGAGTATCTCCATAATAAGCGGTATTTGAAGGGCCAAAACTGCCCATAGCATAAAAGTCAGAAGATAGAAAATATTGGTCTCGTAATTAAGGAGAAACCCTACTGTCACCGGTACAAAGAGAGGATTGGTTAAAAAATCAATGGCCAGAGGTATTAACTTAAAGTAAACCATCCAGACCCCGGCTATAACAAGAATCAGGCTAAAGACAAGAAAAGACATTACAATGCGTTTTTCCCTGACACTAAGTCCGGGGAAGATAAAACGGACAATGCCGAAGATGTGAACCGGTATGGACAGAATAAAGCCGCCTATAACTGTAATTTTTAACTGGGCAATAAAACCTTCCGCAATTGAGCTTACAACCAGGGTTTTTTCCGTCAAACTGTCAATCCGGGCAAAAGGTCTAGTGAAGATTTGAATGATCTGTTTGGATAATATAAAAGACACCACGCAGGCAATGACAAAGGCAATTATGGATACAATAATCACATTCCTTAATTCCCTGATATGCTCCAGTATGGGCATGTCTTTTTTGCCATGAGACATAATAATATCCCTGTTTAGGCTTTCTTCTAGTCCTTTTCTCTAGCGGTTTTTTCGTCTACCTGATGGGAACCTTGACCTTCATGCCCGGCATCAGGTTCATCTTCCTTCATAGCCTTGGAAAATTCCTTTTTTGCCTGCCCCAGAGAACGGGCGAATTTGGGAATTGCAGCAGAACCAAACAATACAAGGACAACCAATACAATAACAACTAATTCCCCATGTCCTAACATCATTTAACCTCCTGAAATAAGTCTGTTATATACTATGCAAAGATAAAGGGAAAAAGTAAATATGTACCCAATACGGCATCTCTCCACTATAGTCAAATACCGGGAAAGGGCAAAAATGACACTATTTGATAAAAAAATGGCTTAAAACCATTATTTAGTCTTAACAAAGATAAAAAAGTATAATATTATTAATACAGGTTACCAAAAAAGGACGTAAGGCATTTTTTATTAGTAACATCAATTGAAAAATTTTCAGGTAGCTCTTCAAATTTAGAAAATAAAAAAGGAAAAAATATGCAAAAAACAATTTTTGTTGTAGACGACGTAGATACAAATTTATCATCTGCAAAGGATGCCCTAAAAGAACATTACCGGGTAATGACCCTGCCGTCAGCGGCAAAAATGTTTGCCCTCCTGGAAAAAATCACTCCGGATTTGATTCTTTTGGACATTGAAATGCCGGAAATGGACGGTTTTGAGGCTTTGAGCCGTTTAAAAAGCAGGAAAACGCATGCCGATATACCTGTTATATTCCTTACAGGCATGACTGACCCTTCCATAGAAGTACGCGGCTTTGAATTGGGCGTAGTTGATTTTGTTACAAAGCCTTTTTCCGCGCCGGTTTTGCTAAACCGCATAAAAACACACCTTAGCATAGACAAGATCATCCGTGAAAGGACGGCGAAACTCCAGCGGCTGCAGAACACGGTAATTTTCGGTTTTGCAGACCTTGTTGAAAGCCGGGATCAAAATACAGGCGGTCATATAGAACGCACCACAAAATATCTAAAGAAACTCCTTGACGCCATGCTTGAGCGGGGAATCTATATTGATGAAATTTGTGATGTTGATTTTGATGCGTTTATATCGTCCGCCCGCCTGCATGATGTGGGAAAAATTTCCATTTCGGATAATATTCTTAACAAGCCAGATAAATTAAATGATGATGAATTTATAGTCATGAAAACCCATGCAGAGGAAGGAGAACGGGTAATCGACAAATTTATTTCATATTCAGGAAATGATGAAGTATTTTTGAATAACGCAAAATTATTCGCAGGCTATCACCATGAACGCTGGGACGGCAAAGGCTATCCGCACGGACTTAAGGGAGCCAATATTCCGCTTCAGGGCAGAATTATGGCATTTGTTGATGTATATGATGCACTTGTTTCCGAAAGACCCTATAAAAAACCGTTCACCCATGAGGAAGCGATAAAGCTAATTATGGATAATGCCGGTACTCAATTCGATCCTGTCATTGCAGATGTTCTGAATGATATACGGGATCAATTTGAATCGGTGAAATTAAGTTTACCTCAAAATAAACCCAGTATTTGATACAGAATATCCATAAAAACATTTAAATTAAGCGGGGTATTTATGAAAGCGAACAGCGGTGCAAAACCTGGACAATGCGTGAATTGCGGCAATGATCCTGAAGCATGTCACAATGAAAAGGCAAAGACAACTTTAAAAAATAACCCGCATGAACTGTTTGATTTAATTTGGGACAATGTCGAAAGCGGGATCATCATTATTGACTCGGAAACCCGTCTGGTGCTGGATGTCAACCCGGCTACGGTACGCATGTTTGGCGGCCAAAAAAAGGAAATGATCGGGAAGCCCTGTCTTAAATTTTTCGGTAAGCGCGAATGTCCTGTATTGGATTTAAACAAGGAACTGGCCCGCACGGAAGTGGAATTTACCAAAGCAGACGGCACAGTAATTCCCATTCTGAAATCTGCATCCAAAATCAATTATAACGGGAAGTCCGCGCTCCTAGAGAGTTTTTCCGACATATCTACCTTGAAAGAGGCTGAAGAGCAGAAACAGGCGCTGGAAATAGCAGAGCGCATGCAAATTTTGCTTGATACCACCCCTCTTTGCGCTCATTTTTGGGACAAAAATCTTAATGTTATAGATTGCAATCAGGAATCGGTTAAATTTTTTAAAATGTCAAGCAAAGAGGAATACCTTGCAAGGTATCGCGATCTTGCTCCCGAATTTCAGCCTGACGGAAGCCGGTCCAGGGAAAAAGCCCCTGAATACATCAAGAAAGCTTTTGAAAAAGGATTCTATCATTTTGAATGGATGCGCCAAATGCTGGACGGTGAGCTGGTGCCGGTTGATGTTACTTTGGTTCGTGTAAATTATAAAGGAGAGGATCTCATTGCGGCATACTCAAGGGATTTGCGGGAACAAAAAAGAATGATGTCCGAGATCCATGCAGCGACCGCAAAGCTGAATGCCGTTATTGCCAATTATCCTGGCGTAATCTGGAGTGTTGATAATGAAGGAGTAATTAACCTTTTTAACGGTCTATACCTCAAAAAAATAGGCGTCACCCCTTCCTTTATTGAGGGAAAAAACCTTGACGCCGCCCGGAAAAAAAACCGGCATCTTGACATCATTGATCGCGTAAAAAAGACCATAGCCGAAGGGCCGCAGGACTGGATATCCGATATAGACGGTAAAAAATTTCATGCCCGCACAATACCGATTTTTGATGAAGAAAACAAGGTAAACGGAGTAGTTGGCAGTATTGACGATGTTACAGAAATGATCGAGCTTCAGGAAAAACTAAAGAAAGAAAACATCAATACGCTGGAACAGTTTGGAATGATATGGGAAAAAGTTGACAGCGGCATGATGATTATAGACTGTGAATCCCGCATAGTATTGAATGCAAATCCGGCTGCTGCTCGCATGTACGGAGGTGAAAGCGAAAAGATCATCGGGGAAATTTGCTATAAATTTTTCGGCCAGCATGAATGTCCCATAATGGACATGAATTTGACAGTTGATCACGAAGAGCGGAAATTCATCAAAATGGACGGGACAGTAATCCCCATCCTTAAATCCGTTTCACGCATTATGTATAACGGCAAGCCCGCACTCCTGGAAAGCTTTTCGGATATTTCCTACATGAAAGAAGCCAATAATCAGAAACACATGCTTGAAATGGGCGAACGCATGCAGATCATGCTTGATGTGAATCCGCACATTAATATCATGTTTGACTCAAAATTTAACATTATTGACTGCAATCCCGCCGCCATAAAATTTATGGAGTTTAAGTCAAAACAGGAAATGCTCGCCGGATTCGGGAAACGCCTTGCCGAAAGCATTCCCGAGATCCTTTCAAACGGCCGGCGCTCAAAACCCATTGCCGAATGGTTTGTAATTGCGGCAAAAGAGGGGGTAGTCAGATTTGAAACGGAATTGGTTTTTGGCGGTTCAACCAGGAATATTAATGTAGAGTTAAAAAAGATTCCTTTTGAAAACAGTTTTGCCATAGTCGCCTATGTTTTTGACCTTACCGAAATCCACGAACGCGAAATGCAGCTCGCACATGCCCGTGAACTGAACGAACTCCAGCTCCTTAAATTAAATCTGGCGGTAAAAGGCACAAAAATCGCCTTATGGGATATGGAGATCGTCTCCAGTGATTTTATAAATCCGGCAAATACATTTATTTGGTCCGATGAGTTCAGGCACATGCTTGGTTTTTCCGATGAAAACGACTTTCCCAATGTCTTTAAAAGCTGGATGGACAGAGTACATCCGGATGATAAAAACCAAGCTCTTGATCCTTTCGTTGAGCACTTGCTTGATAAATCAGGCCAAACGCCCTATGACGTTGAATACCGGCTGCTGAAGAAAAACGGTGAATACGGATATTTCCGTGCTTCGGGAGAAACCATCCGGGATGAAAACGGCAACCCCGTGCGTGTTGCCGGCGCGCTGATGGATATAACAGAAACAAAAAATCTCATCCTGGAAACAGAAAAACACCGGATGGAAGCGGAAGCAGCAAACAGGGCAAAAAGCTCATTTCTAAGCACCATGAGTCATGAAATCCGCACGCCTATGAACGCCATTTTGGGCATAACCGAAATACAGCTCCAGAATGAATCACTCAGCCAAAATGTAAGGGAAGCCCTGGACAAGATATATGTTTCAGGCGATATGCTGCTTGGCATAATAAATGATATTCTGGACTTGTCCAAAATTGAAGCAGGTAAACTGGAACTCATAATTGCCAATTATGAAATCGCAAGCCTCATAAGCGATACGGCACAGTTGAATATGATGCGCATCGGTTCCAAGCCAATTGAATTTGAGCTTCTTATAGATGAGAATCTGCCTGCCATGCTTTTGGGTGACGAGCTGCGCGTTAAACAAATTTTAAACAATATCCTTTCCAACGCATTTAAGTACACTGCTTCAGGTATTGTTAATCTGTCGGTATTCCAGGAACCGGACAAAAACGAAAACGATGACACCATTACACTGGTTTTCCGTGTGGAGGATACAGGACAGGGCATGTCAAAAGATCAGCTGGCGAAATTGTTCGATGAATATTCGCGGTTCAATCTGGAAGCCAACCGCTCTACCGAAGGAACCGGACTCGGTATGAGCATTACGCGGAACCTTATTCAGATGATGAAGGGCAGAATTGAAATAGACAGCGAAAGCGGCAAGGGATCTACGTTTACAATATATCTTCCGCAAAAAAGAGTCGGTATAGTTAAATTGGGCAAAGAATCGGCTGAAAACCTGCATCAGTTCCGTACACGCAGCCGGGCGCAGATGAAAAGAGTACAGATAGCGCGTGATTTTATGCCCTATGGCAGCGTCCTGATTGTTGATGATGTTGAGACAAACATCTATGTTGCCAGGGGACTTCTTGCACCTTACGGGCTCAGAATCGACTCCGCTGACAGCGGTTTCATGGCCATAGAAAAAATCAAAAACGGCAATGTGTATGATATAGTGTTTATGGATCATATGATGCCGAAAAAAGACGGCATAGAAACAACAAAAGAACTGCGTGAATTGGGATACACCCGCCCGATCGTGGCGTTAACCGCTAATGCCGTATCGGGGCAGGCGGATATTTTCCTTGGAAACGGTTTTGATGATTTTATCGCAAAGCCCATAGATGTACGCCAATTAAATGCAATATTGAACAAGCTGATACGCGACAAACAGCCGCCTGAAATAATCAAGGCTGCAAGGCAGCAGGCGGAAACCAAAAAGGAACATATCCCCGAAAGCCTGCAGCAGGACCTGGATCCGAAATTTATTGAAGTTTTTGTGAGGGATGCATCCAAGTCCATACAGGCGCTGGACGCCATAAACAAAAAGAACGGAGCATACAGTGAAGAAGATATAAGAACTTATGTCATTCATACACATGGAATGAAAAGTGCCCTTGCAAATATCGGGAAAATGGATCTTTCGGCCATAGCGCTTAAGCTGGAAATGTCCGGAAGGGATGGAGACATCGAAGTAATGACATCCGAAACTACGGAGTTTATCAACTCGCTGCGGAAAGTAGTAGATAAATATACTCCAAAAGAAGAACCCGATGGCGTAGTCAATGAAGATACTGTGTACCTGCATGAAAAACTGCTTGAGCTCAGGACGGCATGTATGGAATACAACGAATCAACCGCTGAGAATATTATTGGGGAGATAAAGAAAAAAACATGGTCTTCCAAAACCAGAAAAATGCTGGACACTCTTTCCGAACATTTACTGCACAGCGATTTTGATGAAATTGCGGATATTGTTAAGAGTACTCTGGATATTCCAAAAGCCTGATGATGGTTTTGAATGGTATAAAGTTAAAATACCCTGAACAATTTTACCCCCCTCAAACCAGCAATAAGCGCTATGAGAACAACACTCAAAAATATTTTCACCAAATAGGATTTCTTTTTATAATTTCCAGTTCAATTAATGTATCATAATAACGTTTCCAGTAATTCTGCATTGTTTCTTTATTAGTAATTTCTTTAATATCAATTTCGCGTAAATAACCGCCAAAAACCCAAACATTTTCGTGAAATACCTCGTTAAGTATAATAACAATTCTGTACCAAGGGGCAGTTATTCCATCTATCGTGTCTTGCTTAACTGTTTTTGCGTCATAATTATTAATCGAATTTTTATGGACTACATGGCTTGAAAAAACCTCGTTGACACTTGGCATATAAATTTGCAATGTTAAAATTTGCGAATTAATATCTGGATATTCCCTCATCCTAAGATTATCAAGAATCAACACCATGGATTCCTGTTCATTGTATTTTATTACTTCAACCCCCTGAAGTTTATACATTTGCCCGTATGGACTAGTATTGCTTAAATTCCTAAGCATCCTGTCATTGCTTCTTAAACCTGAAATACAATCAAAATCAATATACTCCGAATCATAAAAAAATGCCGCCTTATTATTGCTCTGAAATATCCATTCCAATACTGCGCTGCCTGCTGGAAAAAGAGGCTGCATTAGTTCAGGATAAAATAAAATCACTTCATTGCCGCTAATATCATAATCTCCTCTGCAATAATAACCGCCTATTGCAAAAAGAATATCGTAAGTTTTTTCAGAAAATACAATACAGGCTGAAAATTCTTTGGGCAAATGCCATTTTTTCCCCATTATATTACTCTTGATATCATTGCCCATTATGACAGGGGCAATGACAAAAACAAAAATAATCAAAAAGCTTTTGAGTTTTATCTTTGTCAATATTTACTCCTGCTAAAATATACTGATTTTTTGTTTTTTGATCAATTTTTCGATTAAAAACCCCTCATATCATGGTACTTCACCTAATAAAGATAAAATTGGCAATCCTTGAATCTGCTTCATTTCGCCTACCAGTCCTCGACATCCTGTCTTAGGCTTACAAGCCGCGGTCAAGCCCTTTCGGCACCATCCATGGCGCCTCTTCCTCCCGGGGGGGCCTGATGTATTCTTTTAATGTGATACATTCATTTGGCCCCACGCCGTGTTACAACCCTTCGAAAACCCGCTCAATGTTTCGCGGGCATTACCTGGCGTACTCGGCGGGTCTGACCGTTTCGAAACTTCCACTCCCTTCATAAAAAAAGGACGGCATCGCTAATGCGACACCGCCCGTTGGGGAGTGGAGGATTCGGGGTTCCAGTCGCAAACATCCTGTTTGCTCCCTACACCCCCGCCTACGCGCTCCCGGCGCATCCATGCGCCGAATAAATTGTAACAAGGCTTAAGCCTTGGCATGATTACAGTTGCGCTCCGTTTCGAACCCTCCATCCCCTTCATAAAAAAAGGACGGCATCGCTAAAGCGACACCGTCCTTTTTTTGGGGAGTGGAGGATTCGAACCTTCGAAGGCTGAGCCAACAGATTTACAGTCTGCCCCATTTGACCACTCTGGAAACTCCCCGAATATCAAAAACCACTTAACATAATAACCGGTCTCCTTAACATCGAGAGGGGTTGAGCCGCCTCCCGGAATTGAACCGGAGACCTCATGATTACAAGTCAAGTGCTCTACCAGCTGAGCTAAGGCGGCCAGGTAATGCGCGCCGTATTCAAAACGCGCTTTTTATACATATCAGTTTTTTTTAAAATAGTCAAGGCGCATATATATCTTTAGAGGATCTATCCAATCGCAGTACTTCGGCGCCGTTCCGGTAAACATGGACGGGCTTTGATCCCTTATCCAGATAACAATGAATAAGAATACGGATCACCCTTTCTAGGCTGCCCGGAAAATATGCTTCCTGTAGAGTAAATAGCGGCAAAGACTGCGCCATTCCCTTTTCCCGAAGGGCGGTGGCCGGGTTTTTTTTATCAAGATCGGCGGTTACGGAGAAGAATAGCGATACCAGGTCTTCTTCAATAAGGTTATTTTTCAATAAAAGATCTTCATACATTAAAAGGACTTGTCTCTGTATGTCCTCCGGGTTGTTTTGGCATTGAGTTGCGCCACGGAGAGCGAAGAGCCGTTTGTCACCCATTACTTGTTGCTGTTGCCGCTTGCAAGACTAATGATGAATAAAATAGCCAGAACTGAAACAGAGCCAAAAATCATTAAAAGCATATATCCTCCAGCTCTAATAATATAACGAATTTTCCTTAATCTGGCATAACGTTCAAGATCAATTATTATTCCACCAATCGAAATAATAGTCAGGAAAATGCCCAGTACCACATAAACAGAAAGCAAAAAAATCTGGGTTGAATCCACAAACCCCTGTACTGTTCCTGCCGCGTACAGGAACAATGTAAATAAACACATCAAAAAAAAGAAAATTACAGTCCGGCTCACCAGAATCGGGAGTAATTTTTCTTTTAAATTTCGATTAAAAACCAAATTCTTATTCCTTGCTTGCTGAAATAACTTCTGGTAAGCTATTATATTAATATACGGCTGAATCCATTATGATGATGAGAAGGAATTATGAGGAAATTTTTATTTATTCTGCTGCTGCTGATAATCCTGGGCGGGGTTGTTTTTTTCTTTGGATGGGCACAATTAAAAGTACCTCCGGGTTCTTACGGAGTAATGCGCTCAAAAACCCATGGACTTGAAAGCAAGGTAATCCGTGATGGAGAATTACACTGGTTCTGGTACAAACTAATCCCTACAAATGCAGAAATTACTGTTTTTACCATTGAACCAGTAAAATACTCCATAAGAAGTTCCGGAAATCTCAGTTCTGGCCAGGCTTACGCGGCTCTTGCCGGACTTGATGCGGATTTTTCCTGGGATATTTCAGGGGATCTTGGTTTCAGCATCAGGCCTGATCTGCTGCCTGAACTTACGTCAAGGGAAAGTATAAAAAATAACGAAGATTTAAGAAAAGCTGAACAAATTCTGGCTGAAAGGATAGGCGGCTTTGTTATTCAGCGTCTAAACGGCTATGCGGATGGAGAAAATGAAAAAACCATGGAAACCCTGGCTCTGGCAGGTTCCATGCCTGAATTAAACAGAGAAATAGAGAGGGTTTTCCCGGAAATAGAGAATTTAAGCTGCATTTTCCGGGTTGCACGCATCCCGGATTATCCTCTCTATCAATCTGTCAAAGCTCTCTACCGCGATTATCTTGCCCAGCAGAGTTCTGTCCTTAGAACAGATACGCTCATTGAGGCTGAAAAACGCATAGAAACAAGAATGCGCATGGATGAACTTACCCATTACGGAGAACTCCTCACCAAATACCCGGTACTCCTCCAGTATCTGGCTCTTGAAAAAGGCGTTTTTCCTTCAGACGGGAGATAAAAATCGTCTTTTTGAAGGTAACCCATAATGGTGTAATTTGTTGTTAAAATAGGGTACTTAATCAAATACGGTTGAACAGAATTGATCTATCCGCTATAGTGTACCAAGACATTCGGCTGCTTATAGGGGAGTACTTATGACAAAGGCCTGGTCCTTATTATTTATACTTTTTCTTCTCATTCCTGCTTTAACAATGTTTGCCCAGGAAGAGCCGCCTTATGAAGAAGGTCCAGGGGCGCCTCCCATTGATTCGGATTGGGGGGAATACAACCTTTCTCTCTATAACAGGGGAGATAAAACTTTTACCATTACCCTTGGGGTATTAATCCCTACAGTTTTTAGCGGTGTAGAGAAGGAAGGTCACGGTATAAAAGTAGGCGGAACTGGTACTCTGGCATTCAGTTATTTCTTAACGCCCAGTTTTTTCGTGGGGGGAGAATTGTCGGGCATGTTTGCCGCTACCAGGGGTAAAAACATGCTTTTTATAGTACCTTTCGGTGCACGGATTGGTTATCAGTTCATTTTCAGGCGTTT
>JGI24702J35022_10001969_pt1 | contig 12668 bp, 11 predicted proteins | sample TergutTh196P4_FD_35022 | JGI IMG/M metagenome (IMG submission 35022)
ATAAAAAGTATTGATAAATAGTAGAGAATTTTTTGCTGCCCGGCACGAAATGGCTAAGAAGAGTAGCGACAATTAGATAGAAGCAGTATTGATAGATAGCCCTGAAAGTCACATAGAGAGGCGTAAAAATAGAGGAAGTATTTATGAAAAAGTTTATATAATTCTAATTTATTTTAGCACCAACAGTTATACAAGAGGTCTATTTTATTGCAAATAACGTTAGGGCATTACTCAAACACCAAAAAATATTCCTTATTTAAAGTTTTAAAAATCTATTACTCTACTATTTAAATTCTTCTTCATAAATACACATTCAATTCAATAGCTATTACAAATTACGGATAAACGTCAACGACAAACGGTTTTTTGTCTCTTATTTGCAATCCAAAATCCGTAATTATTTTGAATTTTTATCAAGTTTATCGTATATTTCACAATCTTCTCCTATGAAAACGCTTGCGGAAAAAGATTTTTTGGCGTCGTAGGAAACTATTATTTTGCCGCATCCTAAAATATTTGACATTTCTTTTGAAGCAGCGTATCCGCCTTTGTAATCTTTTATTAAGGTTGTCCCGTACGGTGTCTTATGATTGCTCCACTCTAAAACGTCAAATTTATTTTCACGCAGTTTCCAAGCGGCTTTTTCCGCCATACGCGGTTTTCCGGAAGCGTTTTTGATCTCGATTATGCCGTCATATTTTGTATTATCCGTATCCGTCAAAGGATAATATATAGTGTAAAGCAGATCCACAATATTATCTTTGTCCGGCTCAACTCTGGTTTTTGTATATTTTGCCGGAAGGTCAAAAAACATTATTTCCGCGTCATACATTTTAAAATACATTATCATATTGATAAAAGCAAGCTTTGATATGTTTGTATCAAGCAGATCATAATTTTTCCTGATATTTTTTATGTTTGAAAGCATTCTTGTTTTAAAGGTTTTCATTATCGCTTGCGCAAATTCAAGCTGATTCAAACACTGCAAATCTCTCTCGGTAAAACTTTTTTCCGAAATAAATTTATGCAGATCTTTATTTGTTCCGGCTGTCTGCAGCAAAGATTCAAAACTTGCCGTAACATAATAATCCGGAACAAAACTGTTATTTGTCATTTCAAAAACATCCTGATAAAAATTCGTTAACGCGGCATTCAAATCTTTTTCGGCATCTTTAAAAAACGTATATTTAAAACTTCGGGCACGCTCTTTTTTTCTAATCACGACAATATCGGTATTTACGGAAAGAATTTTTAAAAGATTGGATTTTCTTTCATAGTAAACATAATAAGCTTCCAAAGTATCGGGAAGAAATTTTTCGGTCCCGTGAAAAGTGATCATAAATTTTACCGGTTTATCCGTAGTAAGTTTATTTGTAAGCGGTTCGGTAAGCGAAAAATAAACAAAAAGAAAAATCACGGTAAACAAAACGGCTATAAGCGCAAAATTTACGATAATCAGTATTTTTTTAGTTTTTCTTTGCATAATAATTCCATGTATCGACCGTCTGCCTGCACAGCCATAAGCCTTTATCGACTACGTATTTTATTCCGTCTGCAAGAACATAAATAAAAGCTTCTTCCGGATTTACCATTGCCAGTTTCCTTATTTTTGAGACATGCTTGTGTTTTCTGTCAATTGAGGCGAAATCCGCGACAAATATTATTTTTTCCAAAACGCTCATATCCGTCCGGCCCAAAGTGTGATTTTCTATTGCGGCAAGAATATTTTTATCTTTTATATTAAAATGTTTTCTTGCAATATACGCCGAAACGTGAGAGTGAAGAAGATGAGGGGCATTTTTCTTTATCTCTTCGAAATATCTTACTTTTATCTTTGCGCGCGCGCATAATTTTACAAGTTCGACGCCGCTCATATTTTTAGCGCAGTCGTGAAGAAGCGCAGCGACTCTGGCTTTTAAAATATTTTCGCCGTGCAGCGATGCAAGCTTTACCGCAAATTCCGAAACATTGTACGAATGTTCAAACCTTTTCGGACTGAGATTGCGTGACAAATATTCAAAAATGTTTTTTTCTAAATTTTTCATTTATACAATCCGCGCGCTTTTATATAATCATAGACATTCCCGTCTAATAATTCTTTAACTTGTTCGTCGTTCTCTTTCAAAAGCTTCCGTATCAGCGTTGAAGATATGTCTTTCGCAGGGATGTCCGGAAAAATACATCTGTCGAGGAACTTTGTTCCTTTTTCTATTACGGATCCGGGGCGTTTGGCGACTATAAATTTATATTGAGACGCGAGGTATTCTATATTTTTCCACGTTGGCAAATCTTTTAACGAGTCGGAACCTATAAGCATCAGTATTTCGTTGTCGGGATAAAGGCTTTTAAAATAATCCAAAGTCTGATACGAATAAACAATGTCCTGTTTTTCCGCCTCAAAAAAGCTTATTTCCGTTTTTTCGATATTATTTACTGCAAGTTTCAGCATTGCAATTCTATCATTAATGTCTGCAAATTGGCTTGTTTTATGCGCAGGAATATAAGCCGGAACAAATATCACTTTCCCAACTCCTTGAAGTTTCAGAGTTTCTTTAGCCATATCAATATGCGCTTTATGCACAGGGTCAAACGACCCTCCGAAAATAACGATTTTGTTCATTTATTTCCCTTTTTAACGACAGAGAATAGGTAAAAGGATCTCTCTAAAAACCTATCTAAAGCGATGTCATTCCCGTGAAAACGGGAATCCATTTTGTCGTTATCATCGGACATATTTAAAAGCAGCATGGATACCCGTTTTCACGGGTATGACAAATTGGATTTTTAGAGAGACCCAAAAGGTAATAGATATTGTGTTTCAGCCTTGCCGAAACCTATTTATATGTTTTCGCTTTGCGAAAACACCAAAACCTTTTACCTATTACCTGTTAGCTATTATCTTTTCTATCTCCCCGCTGCGGACCCAGCCGGAAAAATTTTCCGGAAAAACTTTTATATAACTCCATTCTCCGGACATATTTTTGACAATTACCGATCTTGCGCGCGGAAGACTGAATATTTCAGGATTATTTATCCCCGGACCGCTTCTTACAGCGCTGTCGGACAAAGAAACGGCTTTCACGGTAAAAATTTCATCATTAACTTTCAAAGCAAAAACTGCGCCGGATACTACAAACAAAAAAATCAGCGCCGGCATTAAATGTTTCGGGGCTTTTTTTATCCCGAGCAAACGCACAGACGCCGCCAATAAAATAAAAATCACGGCAGCAGAAAACAAAACAGTCGCGGCGTTCAGAGAACAAAATCCCGTCAGTTTGCCGGATAATGCATTAAATCCTTCCGGTTCGGCAATGCCTGCTTTATCGTGCAGAAAGCGTCTGTTATGTTTGATATCGGCGTCACGCGGTTTTAAAAGGAAAGCTTTTTCGATATTTACAACGGCTTTGCCGAGTTCGCCGTTTCTGTAATAAGCATTCGATAAATTATAATGCAAATACGGATTTCTGATTTTTTCCACCTGAATAAGAGATTCATAAATTTCTATTGTTTTTCCGTAATCTCCGGCAGCAAAGCTGTTTTCCGCGCTTTCAATAAGCGCGGCGTATTTATCTGCGCCGAAACACGGCATTGCAATTAACGATAAAAAACATAATAGCAATAATTTCTTCATAAATCCCCTTTTAACGGCAGAGTGGAAAGTGGAGAGTGAAGAGTGGAGATACAACAACGGCTTTATTGTTTCGGTAAAGCCGAAACACAATATTTCCACTTTTCACTCTCCACTCTTCACTCTTTTTAATATTTCTTTCACTTTTGACAAAATCTGCGTCATAGACTTTTCATCCGATTTAACGGAAGCAAATCTGTAAAAATTCAAACTGTTAATAATGTTTTCTATATCTTTCGCCATATTTTCGCCAATGCCGGATTTTTTCANGTTTTCCGTAATTTCGTTGGCCGGCAAATTATCGGAACGTATCCCTGTTTTTGCNGTTATTGCNGACAGCAAAGCCGCATATACCGTTTCGTAAAAATCGCGGCAGGTTTCAACTTTCATTTTATTTTCGGATTCGGTNATGCATTTCCTTGAAAAAGCGGCGGCTTCAAGTTTTAATTTTATTTCAGGATCATTGTTTTTCTTTAACAGATACGTCCTGTAAAAAAACGCAAAAATGAAAAATAAAACAAACGGAATAAAAATCAAAAAGAAAAATTTGTTTAACACAAAATATTTTTTATATTGGCAAAGCTTATTTATTTTTTTATTGTATTTTATATCGCTTTGCACATTGATAATATTGGACTGTACCGCTCCGTTATTGCCGGAATTGACAATAGCCGTTCCTTCAACTTTAATTTTTAAAGGCGCGGTCTCCGCATAAGAATAAACCGCTTTATCGGGGTCAAAAAATGAAAGTCTTATAGGCTGTATTGTCCTTTCTCCGGGCGCAAGAGGAACCAGCAGAATTTTAAATTCTTTTGCGTCTTTTTCGTCATTTGAAGAAGAAACCGTATCATAGACCTTAAAATCTTTTGAAGGTTTAAATTCTATGTCGCTGACGCTTTTCATATTTCCTTTGCCGGTAACTTTTACCGTAAGCGTTACAAGATCATTGACCTGCGTTTCGGCATTGTCGAGAGAAGCGCTGATTTTAAAATTCCCGACTGCGCCCTTGAAATCCGCCGGTCTGTTTTCCTGAGGCAATGGCAGCACATTTATCGTCAGAGATTCCGTTTCAAGCAGCTTTTGCTGCGCGCGCATCCCCATTGCGGAAAATATAGAGAAAATATCGTCAAAAGAAGCGCGCGAAGACAGATCCGCTACGGATATTTTGAGTTTTGCCGGATCTATTGTTACCGTTCCGCTTTCTATAGGATATAAAATCGTCTCAATATCATTAACTAAATAATTTATGCCGTCTATGCTTTCGCGGCGCTGGCCGGGTTTTGAAGAATCATTCCAAAAACCTTTAAAATCAGGCGGATAATATTCCGGGTTTGACATCAAATCAACATTAGTGTAAAAGCCGAATTTATAGACAAGTTTTTCGTTGACATAAACTTTCTTTTTATTTGTTGAAGCTTTTACAAAAACTTTTCCCTGTCCGCCGGAATCGGAAACTCTGCCGCCCTGCTGCGTTTGCTGCGGCTGCTGAACGCTGACAGACTGAACCGCCGAAGCTTCGGTAACTTCGATTTCTATAGGATCAGTAGTATAAGTTTTTTTATCGTACTCCGCTTTTGCGGCAGGTATTGTAAGTTTTCCGGTTTTCTTCGGGGCGATCGTATATGTATAAGTTATACTGCCGCTTCTTTTGCCGTTCACAAAAGAAAAACTTTGCGATTTTCCGGAACCGTATCTGTTAAAATCCGAAAGTTCGGCGATCTCGGGTTCGGGAAGATTGGACACGTCGCCGCTTACGGTGAGAGAGTAAACCAGATACTCGTTTAAAGCTATAGCATTTTTATTCACCGAAGCCGAAAATGATATCTCATCGGCAAACGAATAAGATACCGCAAAAATCAGCAATAATAAAATTAAAATAAACTTTAGACCTTTCATTTCATATCCTTTCCAGAAGCTCAGAAGTTGGGAGGAGCTCTCTAGAAGATGAGAGGGTGGGAGGCTGAGATGCTGAGAGGAGCTGTGGTCGTTTCTTCTTTGTCGTTGTCCTTGTCTTTACTCAACTTCCCAACATCCCATCTTCTCATCTTCTACTTTTTCGTCTTTTCCCATCTTCCCAACATCCCACCTTCTCATCCTCTGCCTTTCCTGCCTTTTTCGTCTTTACTCATCTTCCCAACATCCCATCTTCTCAGCTTCTGTCTTTTAACTCCGCTCTGCCGTTCTTACCAATCTTTCCCGCTTTGCTCCAAAACGGGAGTCAGCTGTTTATGTCTTAGTTTTTCCGATTTTTTATCTTCTTCATTATAATAGTTTAATATTGTATCAATATGCGCGTAATTTGTCTTATCGGATTCGCTTTTTTGTCCGCTTTCTTTTTTTGACTCTTTTTCAAGTTCTTCTTTTTCTTTTTGCAAAGCCTGCTGTTTTTGCTGCTGCTGAGCGATTTTTTCGTCATTTTGCCGCATTTGTTTATCTATATTTCTTTGGACCTCTTTTTGTTTTTTTATTTCTTTTTTCAGTTCTTCTTTCATCTTTCTGTTTTCGGGCGTGTCCGCTTCTTTTTCCAAATTGCGCATCTGCTGCTCAAGCTCTTTTTGTTTTTGCTGCGAATCCGCTTTGTCTTTGGCAAGTTCTTTATTTTTACTTCTTTCTTCCGCTTCTTTACGTCTGGCTTCTTCGCTCTTTGACGCGTTTTCTTTTTGTTTTTTGGTATTGTCGTCCGGCTTTTTATTATCCGTTTTTTGCTTTTTTGCATTCTCTTGCCGTTCTCTCTGCTGCGCTTCTTTCAGCTGTTTTTCCAAATCTTTTTCTTCGGCTTTAAGACGTTTATCCTCTTTTGAGAGTTCCTGCTGATTTTGCCGTTCCTGTTGTTTTTCGGCAGCGCTTTCCTGTTCTTTTTGGCTTGCCTGCTCTTCTTTATTTTGCTGATTTTCGATTTCTTTTTTAAGATTTTCCCGTTCTTGCTCATCCTGCTCGGAATTCATCTGCTTTTGAAGCTCTTCCCTGTTTTTTTGGGCATCGTCTTTTTCCTGCCTGCTTTCGTTTTCCTGCTGCTGCGCCTGCTGTTCTTTTTCTTTTGAATTTTCGGATTTTTGTTTGTTTTCTTCCTGCTGCTGACGGTTTTTATCAAGATTTTTCTGAACATCGTCTTTATTTTGCTGAGGCTGTTTATTTTGCCGTTTCATCATATTCTGCAAAAATTCAAGATTATATTTAGGATCTTTATCGGCCGGATTTATTTTTAAAGCTTCCTTATATAATTTTTCGGCTTCGGCATATTCGCCTTTTTTGAATTTCGCATTAGCAAGATTATACAACACTTCCGCCTTATCCGAATTTGAAATATCGTATTTTTGCAGCAAGCCTTCATAAAGTTTTTCGGCGGTTTCCGCATCGCCCGTTTTATAAGCCGCTCCGGCCGCATTTTTAACTATATTGATATTATCCGGATGTTTTACGGCTTCATTATTTAAAATGTCGAATGCGTCAGCAAAATCATTTTTATTGAACGCATCCACTCCGGCATTATTGTTTTTCGTGTCTTTAGACGAGAAAAAAAACAATGCCGCAAACGCCGCCAATAAAAAAATAATAAGTAAAATTTTTATTTTCATATTTTGTCTTTACTTTCGTTTCCTCCGGAGGCCGTTCGTCGTTAACTCCACTCTCCACACTTCACACTCCACACTTTAACGGCAACCACCCCATCACTAACGCGTAGCGGCTTTTTATATTTATCGTCGTTAATTCCACGCTTTAGTCTTTGTTCTAGTCGGTCGTGTCACGGTGACGGAGCAATTTACCACAAACGGCGTGGTCAATTCCTCCGTCCCCATGACCCTCTTCCTACCGTTAGTGCCTTGCTTTTGGATAAATAAATTCTGTCAAAAACGCTATTAATGCTAAAAATAAAAATATCTGAAACCTGTCCTGTTTGCTGCTTTCTTTTGTTTTGCCGTGAGAATCTTTATCAAGATTTTGAAGTTCTTTGACAATATCAGCGGAAACGCCGCTATTGTCCGATATTTCAAAATATTTTCCGCCGGTCTCGGAAGCGATCGTCCGTAAAAGGCCGGAATCCAGCCTGCTCATAACCGTTTTTCCTTTTTCGTCGGTCACATATTTTATCAATCTGCCGGACGAATCTTTTTCCGGTATGGGCGCGCCTTGAGCTGTCCCGATGCCTACGGATATGATTTTCAATCCGGCTTTTTTTGCCGATTCTACGGCCTCTTTTGTTTTTTTGTCGTGGTCTTCGCCGTCGGTTATTAAGACCATCGCTCTTGAGCCTGACGGTTTGCCGTCCAAAGCTTTTACGGCCAAATTTATCGGAGAACTGAACTCAGTGCCGCCGAACGGAAGAGATCCTATATTTACTCCCTGCAAAAACATTTTTACGGCCTCGGCGTCATAAGTCATCGGGCACTGCCACATAGATATTCCCGAAAAAACGATAATGCCTATCTTATCGCCCTCACATTCTTTTATTATCGCGGAAATAAGCATTTTTGCTTTTTCAAGCCTGCTTGGTTTTATGTCTTCGGCAAGCATACTTTTTGAAATATCCAAAGCAATCACGATTTCGGAGCTTGTTCTTTCTATTTCAACTTCTTTATGCCCGTACTGCGGCCGCGCCAAAGCAAGTATGAGAAAAATAAAACCCGCCAGCAAAACGGTATTTCTCACTTTATAAGCATTAAAGCTGATATTGCTTAAAACCGGCAAATTCGCTTTGCTTATCAAAAGACTCAAATCTTTTTTTCTTTTTCTCACAAAAAAAGCAAGCAAAACCGCAAGAAGCGGAATAAATAACAGTAATAATAAATACTTTTCATTTGCAAACATTTTTAACACCAATTCTTTATAGTTAGCAGTTAGCAATTGTTGCGCAGAGCTTATCCGATATAAAATATAAAAAGTAAAATATAAAATATTAACAACAAAAATACCCCTTTCACTTTTTATTTTTTATATTTTATATTTTATATTTTCTCTGCCTTTAAGGCAGTTTCCTCAAATAAGTATTTTCCAGCATAACGATAAAAAACAAAAGCATCAGCGCGGCCAGAACGAAATTTTTATAAAGTTCGTCATAACTTGTAAATTTTCTGATTTTTATATCTTCTTTCTCAAGCCTGTCTATCCGCTTCATCGTATCTTTAAACGATTCTATGTCGGTGACCCTGAAATATGTTCCGCCGGTATTAGCGGCAATTTGTTTTGGAACGTCTTCATTGAGTTTTTCTCTGTTATCCCTTACCAGCCTTTTTCCGAAGAAACCGTCGTCAACTTCGTATACGGCGCCTTCAAGGCTTCCCACCCCTACGGCATAAATTTTCACTCCGTAATTTGCGGCTATTTTTGACGCGGTAACGGGATCCACTTCGCCCATATTGTTATTGCCGTCGGTAATAAGTATCAAAACTTTTTCTTTTGTCTTGCTTTCTTTAAGCCTGTTTACGGAAGTGACTATGGCCGACCCTATCGCTGTACCATCGAGCTTAATATTTTCGGTGCTGATTTTTTTTACAAACTCTAAAAGCGATTCTTTGTCGGTCGTCAGCGGACACTGCGTAAACGCCAAACCCGCAAAAAGCACAAGCCCTATTCTGTCGGACTTTCTTTCTTTTATAAAATCAGCCGCGATATTTTTCGCCGCTTCCAGCCTGCTTAGAGGCCTAAAATCCAATGAACGCATACTGCCGGAAATATCCAGAGCTATCATTATGTCTATGCCGCGTTCGCTGCTTTCTTCAAAATTTCTGCCTTCCTGCGGCCGCGCAAGCGCTATGATCATTAACGCAAAAGCAAAATATTTCAAGATTTTTAAAATTTTGTGCAAATACGCTTTCAGCGAACGTCTTTCTTTTTCAAAAATTGCGCCGCGCGGAAAAATGACAAAAGCGTCTTGTTTATTTTTTCCGTTATTTTGCAGCAAAGGCAGAAAAAATAATAAAAATAAAAGTAAAAATTCGGGATTGGCAAATCTCATAATTTTCTTATAAATTCCTTTGTCTTTTCAAGACTGTCGATCATGCTGCTCTCCGACGGTTTAAAGCCCGCATATCTTGCAAGGTCAAAAATTTTAAAATATTCTTTTATGTCTTTTCTGGTCAATGAAATGAAAACGATATTTTCAAGTTTTTTCAACAATTCCGTAGACGTCATTTCCATCGCGTTAAAGCCGTATTTTTTAGATATGTACGTTCTCAGTATTTCGGCCGTACGATAATAAAACACGCGCGGCTCGCCGTTTTTTATTATGCCCGATCCAAGCAGATCGTCAAGATCGATCAGAGCTTGTACCTGCGGATCAATAATAACCGTTTCTTCTTTGACGTTTTTACGGATATCTTTTATAAGCAAGACGATCAAAGCAATTAAAATTATCAAAACCAGCGCGATGCCCGCGGAATATGCCGGATTCATGCTTATTTTTTTAAGAGATTTGATATCTTTTATATCTTCCGCATTCTCGCCGAGCAGGCTGTTGATAAGTATTTCCGTCTGCGGAGTAAAAAACATTCTTTTATTTCCGTCCGTATTTACATATGCGATCCCTACGGGTTCAAGATCCAAAACGCCGGTTTTATAAGCCGCAAGCTCAAAAATTATTACATAATCGTTAGGTTTGCCTGAAATGCCGTCTGCATAGACATTTACCGTCTCAAAATTTTTGAATATGATATTTTTGTTTACCGCAAGATATGCCGCGTCGGGAAGATGCGCTTTAACCGTATATTTGATTATGTCGCCGATATAAGCGCTTTCCGCATCAAAAGACGCTTCGATAACCGGCTCTTTTGAAACGGCAAAAGATTTTGAAAAAGATAAAATAAATATTGATAATATTAATAATATTTTCTTCATCTATCCGAGCATTGTCCTTCTTTCTCTTTCTTTAAAAAATCTTATCAAAGGCTTTATATAAGATTCTTTTGTATTAAGATTTATAATGTCGACTTTAGCTCTTTTAAAAACGGAGTCGGCGGCTTTGTCTAAAGCGGAACTTTTTTCTTTCAAAAAATCATTATCGTAAAAAGTATCAAGCGTAAAGCGGCTGCCGGTTTCAGGGTCATACATTTCTATAAGGCCTATATCCGGAAGCTCTCTTTCTTTATCGTCATTGATTTTTATGCAGATCAAATCGTGCCTTTTTGCGGTCACGGCCAAATCTCTTTCATATCCGGCGTCCTGAAAATCGGATATAAGAAATACGACGGCTTTTTTCCGCCAAATTTCATTTATCGCTTTTAATGCCGTCGAAATTGAAGTTTTTTGTCCGGACGGTTTAAAATCCAGAATTTCTTTTATTATTCTTAAAATATTATTTTTGCCTTTTTTCGGGGTAATAATTTTTTCGACTTTATCGGTAAAAGAAAGCATTCCGGCTCTGTCATTATTTTTTAAAGCGGCAAAAGCCAAAATAGAGGCGATTTCTGCCGCAATTTCGGATTTTAATTTGTCGGTGCTGCCGAAATGCTGCGACGCCGAAAAATCTATAAGGAAAATTACGGTAAGCTCTCTTTCTTCTGAAAAAAGTTTTATATACGGCTTGCCGTAACGGGCAGTAACATTGCGGTCAATAGTCCTGACATCGTCGCCGACCTGATATTCTCTGACTTCGGCAAACTCTATCCCGCGCCCCTTAAACACGCTCTGATACTGCCCCGCAAAAACTTCGTTAACAAGTTTATTAGAGCGTATTTCAAGCTTTCGTATTTGTTTTTTTAATATGTCTTTGTCTAACATCAGACAACTCCAAAAAATAATAAGCAAGGATTTTTGAGCAGGCATAGCCTGCAAAATTTATAGATTCCGCGACGGAGTTTAAACTGCACAAAGCTGCAGGACGCAGAATGGCAAACGAATCCTTTGTCGCATTTTCACTTTCCACTTTTCACTCTTCACTTTCGCAGTTTACGGCACTTCCACACCGCCGAAAAGTTTTTCGATTATGTCGTCGGAAGTTATTGAATCGGCTTCGGCTTCGTATGTTATGAGTATTCTGTGCCTTAAAACGTCAGGGCCTATAATTTTGACGTCTTCGGGCATAACGTATGCTCTTCCCTGCAAAAATGCGTACGCTTTGGCCGCAAGAGTAAGATTTATGGTTGCCCTTGGAGAACCGCCGTAAGCGATCAGGCTTTTTAAATCTTTAAGATTATATTCTTCGGGGTTTCTTGAGGCGAAAACAATGTCGATTATATAATTTTTAACTTTATCGTCGACATAAATCTGTTCTATAAGCTTTTTTGCTTCTTCGATCTCTTCCAAAGAAACTGCGGGTTTAATTTCTGCGACCGGATGCGTCATTTTTTCAAGGATTATTTTTTCATCGTTTTTAGCGGGATATTCAACCTTCAGCTTCAGCATAAATCTGTCGACCTGGGCTTCGGGCAAAGGATAAGTTCCTTCCTGTTCTATAGGATTTTGCGTGGCCATAACAAGAAAAGGTTTAGGCAAAACAAAAGTTGTATCGCCTATAGTCACCTGTTTTTCCTGCATAGCTTCAAGCAAAGCGCTTTGAACTTTTGCAGGCGCGCGGTTAATCTCGTCGGCAAGTATGATATTTGCAAATACAGGCCCTTTTTTTATGCTAAAATCCCCGCTTTGCGGATTATAAATCAAAGTACCCGTTATATCCGCGGGAAGCAGATCCGGAGTAAACTGTATTCTTTTATAAGAAGCCCGTATCGCCGCGGACATACTTTTTACGGCAAGAGTTTTTGCAAGCCCGGGCAAACCTTCAAGAAGTATATGTCCGTCGGAAAGAAGCCCTATCAGCATTCTTTCCAAAACATATTTTTGTCCCACGACCGTATTTGAAATTTCTTCCAGCAATTTTGAAGCAAAAATACTTTTAGCGCGCACTTTATCGTTCAATGCGTTTATGTCCGACAAGTTTGACATGATATCCTCCGTTAAAAAGTTTGGAGTTTGAAGTGTGGAGAGTGGAGATAATGAGTTTTTGCTTTGCAAAAACATATAATTAGGTCTCTCTAAAAACCTATCTAAGGTGGTGTCATTCCCGTGAAAACGGGAATCCATTTTTGTCGTTATCGTCGGATACATTTAA
>JGI24702J35022_10001970_pt1 | contig 12665 bp, 10 predicted proteins | sample TergutTh196P4_FD_35022 | JGI IMG/M metagenome (IMG submission 35022)
GCCGTTCCCACCTCGTCGAGAAGGTGATCTTTCCACGTCTGTAGACGTTCCTGGATCAGGTCGCCGAGTAATTCGTTCGGATCAAAAGCCCGAAAGAATCGTCTTCGGATGCAGTCGTAGAGGTCGAAAGTCGACTCTTTGATTTTTCCGGCCTTCAGTTCCTTCGCCTTTTGCTCGAGGAACGAATCCCACACATCTTTCAGCGTGTGGGAAGGGGGCACATCAATCAGACCGGCCTTGCCGAGTTTCAGCCGAATTTCGTCGGATGCCGATTCGATCCAAGCGTCAGTCCGCTTGTCGCGAATCAAAATACCGTTCTTGTAGTTGTGCAACAGCGTTTCGACAATTCCTTTCAGTTCGGTTGCGGTCTTTTCGGTGTAACTCGCGCCCAGTGGAATCGTTGTCCGTTTTCCTTTGGCGTAAAAATCTATTTCAAACATGAGGGAACCGCCCCTCAAGCGTTTTCGGAGTGAAGCCATAAAGTTGATCTCCTTTCATGGTGGCTCACCCGCTAACTTTCCGTAGAGTATTATCGGCAATCGGCGGGTGAGGATCAAGAGCGGATGAAAAATGTTTGTAGCCGTTCACGGGGTAGTTAAAAAAGTCGATTTTGAGTCAACCCAAAACGCGCAAATCGCCTATTTGTTTGCTGTTTTTCGGATTTAGCGTCAGTTCTGCGTTTTTTGATTTTGTCAAGACACAAAATGTAGTAGGTGCTCTGCCGATTAACCACTATTTTCAAAAACCCGTGAACGGTTACAAATGTTTTTCTATTTCCCGACTACGTTGGCAACTATTCTGCCATTTAGCAAAAGCATTTTTCTACATCCGATCCACTGTGCTTCACAGGTCGCTCCAAATTCACGGTAAATCTCACTGGACCGGGTCATTCGCATATTGCCGAATGGGCGAGGAAACATTTCCAAACCGGCTCGTTTCACGATCTTGCCGAATACCGTGCGTAGATTTTGGGATGCGTCTCGGTACTGATTTATAACGAATTCCTTCCCGACACTGGATTCCAACTTGAACAACGCTTCCAGTTCCGCCCGGAGTTCGGGAAACAGAGGAACCCATCGACCATCTTTCCCGTTGTACCGTTCATAGCGAACAAAAAGGCGGTCTTTCTCCCAGTCCACATCGTCCCACAGCAACCGTAGCACCTCGTTCGGGCAGCGCAAGCCGCCGATCCGTGTGAGGGCTAAAATCGCCCGCCAGTCTTGGCCGGGACAGGCAGCAAGGCATCGACGGTAATCATCCATCGAAACGAACCAGTCCTTCTTGTTGTTGACGAGTAAACCTCGTCTGATTCCGTTAACTGGTTTTTGTAATAGTTTTGCCATAGCGTTACTGATCTCCTTTCGCCGGAATATCGGCTAAATGGTTTTCCTCACCACCGCTGTATCCGACGAGGAATACTGATAAAACTGCGGTGAGGATCAAAAGTGGATAAAAAAATGTCACGTTGGATTGAGTTGGTTTTCATGCCACAATTCGACAAATCCCGTCTAATTCTTGCCTCGCTAATCTTCTCGGCTGTCATTGATCGTAAGTATGGTCACTTTGAACTTTTGGCCTTCTTTGGCATATTCGATCAATCCGGCTTCTTTGAGTCGTTCCAAAGCTCGACGAGCCGAGTCCTTCTTGACGCCAAAACGGTTGAAATGAAAACGTTCCACAACAATCGAGTTGCTTCCTTGCAACCCGCGTACATATTGAATGGTTAAAGCGACTCGCAGATTGTATCTGCCCGATAATTTGTCCGCCTTCACCAACCACTCCCCCGGAATCGGGCCTTTGATAAACCATTCGTCCGACTGTTTGACAGCAACGATTCGTGCGGCCTTGAGAGGGATTTTGAATGTCTGTGGGGGTAATCGAAACCGGTCTAAATCACTATCTGAAGTCTTCATTGAAAACACTATTATTTATAGAACATAATAAGAACTAGGAACGGCGCATATACGTGCGCCGTTCCGGTGCAAGCTCGTGCGTCATTTCATTATCGCGTTTTAAGCCTCCGACTATGGCTTGAAACAGACAATTTCTCTGTTTCAAGCTCGTCCAGAAGCCGCATGACCTCGTTCCACATAACCTCGCCACGTTCGTCCACATAGCGGTTGGGGCATCGGACAATCTTTGCCTCGGATCGTAATTCAAAGCCGTGCAGGGCGATTCTGGAGGCTTCTACGAAGCACTCCTGTGTCACAGTCACAATACCGTTAATCGCCTTTGCAGAGGCTTCTACGAGGACGGCATCGTGAATAGGGCAGCAGATCGAAACCCACCGCTCTGTTGCAAGCGAACAGGCCAGCCGTAGAATTTCCGCCCCCATCGCCTGAATCGGGAAATTTGCCAGACTACGGGGATTCTGGGGTACTCGTGGATCGAAGTGGTGCCGCCAGCCAAATACCGTCGAAAGGGTACAACCGAGAAGGCCAAGATTACTGGTCTCCTCGGACCATTTCCAGAATTTCGGGTACGTTTCACGGTGCATCTGCAACAGTTGCCGTCCGACGATTCCCGGCTCACCGAGTTGTCGGGCAAGTGAAAAATCACCCATTCCATACTGAACGCCCAATGCACACAGTTTGAATTGATCCCGAACCTTCTTGTGTGATTCCTTCGTCGCACCGGGTGGAACGGCTCCTGCTTGTCGGGCAAATGCCAAATAAGGATCGCCGCTTCGATAGGCTTCCATCATGGCTCTATCCCCTGACAATACTGCTGCAATGCCAAATTCCTGTTGTGAGTAATCAATGTATGCAACCGCTCGGCCTTTCGCTGGTTTTATCAGACCTCGTAACCAAGTTGACGGCCCGAATATAAACTTCGTGTTACTCGGCTGATTACGGCTCGTTTTCGATCTAAACGGAGAGAGCATACATCGATTTTGACCGTCTATTCCGACAGCCAGATGGAGTGTCTTGAGTTCGGACAGCAAATGTCGTAACTCATGGAGCGGAGAGACTTCAAGGTAAACCTTCGACATCTGCTTGAATGTATCGCCATCGAGAGCGGGTTGACCGGAATCCAATCGCGGCCACGATATACCGTTACGTTGCAACCACTCCTCGAATCGACTTGTCTTGAAGGTCAAGCCATCATAGATTCCGTATCGTGAATCGATACGTTCAACGATCCGCCGTTTGATCGATTCCCAGTGGCGAGTCAGTCGTCGAAAGGTGATTACGTCGATTGGTGTTCCGATTGTTTCCATTGAGGACACGGAAGTCATATAACGACCCCGTAGTAACGCTTGCGGCTCAATGTACGGCAGCATGACAGTCAAAAGTTGACGAAGCGCAACGACATCCGACTCGCAATACTGTAACAAGTCCATTTTCTCCTGTTCTGAAAATGGTCCACCTCGAATGGCAAGTTGTCGCATTTCCTCTTTCTCAACGGCTTCAATACTTGGTAAGCCGAAGTACAGCAACGCACCGAGTAGGCCGCAACCGTGAGGCAAACAGCGTCCATTCGTATGATTTCTAAACTCAACGTACAGGTCGAGTATCCGTTGCGGAATCGGCCAGCCGAGTACCCGGAAGCAGTTCAGTTCAGCACTCGACAGGTAAGCGACGAACAAAACATCTGAACCTGTCGAGAATGGTGGAAACGACTTGGAGAGAAGTTCTTCTCTCAAAAGACGCACAACACGCCCCGACTTGTATTCTTGGGCGACCATGCAATGAGGTTCCGGTAAACAGCCTTCCGGCTGGCGGAACTCGAAGTCCGTCAGCCAGATTTCGCGGTAATTCTCAAACCAGTTAGCAGTTCGGTTCATCGTATTACACCTCCCCTCGAAGTTTCTTGAGGAATGGGTGGTCAGGTGAGTCGATAAACCGATCCTTGAAACAGAGTTTCAAGATTTCTTGGAAGCTCAAGTCCGGCCAGTTTGGTTCTATCTTGATGCCACTGGCCTCGAATACGTCATAACAATTACTCGGCAAATTTGATACGACTCTAACCCATTTCGTTTCAGCAAGCTGGGCGGCAGCAAGGGCGCTGTCATTCCAGCGGTTCGACTTGCCATCCGGCCCCGGTAGCTTGAGGAGCCAGAGAAAAAGGTCACCGGAACGTGTCACAGCGGTGGTAAGCCGTGCAATGAAGGCGTCTTGCATGACGTAATCCCGAAGTCCAGGGGCGACGAGATAGTATTCCCGCCCCTCTTTGTCTTCGAGGAAAAGGGTATCTAAACGCCACTCTTCATCGGCATGGACACGTATAAATTCTTGCCTACCAGGCTTGCGGCAAGATACGGTCGTAATGACCTTACGAATCGACACGCCAGGGGCCTCCGGAGTTACCCGAAGCGAAGCTGGATCAAATGGATCAGGGACTGTCGTAGCAATAACTCCGTTTGTGGGCAGAAGTGAATCGTCGCCGTTGGCCTGCATCACAGACATAACTTTGTCCGCGACTTCGCTCACAGTAGAGAGCGGTTTCTGATGTTTGGGCATGATGCCTCCTTCTTTTGAGGTTAAAATTTGTGAAGAATCAGAAAAACCTGAATCTTTCGAAACGCTTGAATTTGTGTCAAATAGCACTTCAAGTCTCCTTGAAAAAATTTATTGAATGGACAAAATACGAACAAAAGTGGGAGCAATAATTGTCTCACTATTCGGATGAACAAGCCGCTATCCAAACTATAATTCCCGTAAAACGGGAAGGTTATCGACAGTTGTGATCGCGAGTCGGTGAGACACCGAAAGAGGGACACCACAATTTGCCCATGTTCTCTGTAGAGGATATGGGCAAATGTGGAAAATCGTGTAGAATTAAGTCTGTAGGCACCTCACTTTCCGCTCAGGCAAGCAAATTGGGGATGAAAACCTGTTCGAGGTGCAACTCGGACAGGTTTATGTTGTTACAGTACATGACAGAGTTTCATTTTTCCGAGATGGCGGAATCTGCGAGGAAGTTCAGCAACGCTTCACGCGGGATGAAAACACGCGAGCCTATCTTTTTTGCGTGAAATTTTCCTGCCTTTATCCACGCGCGCAACGCTCTCTCGGAACATCCGATGAGTCGACAGGTTTCCGATACCGAATATGCAAGGCGAGGTTCGGTTGTCGGCGGTACAGACTGCTTTTTAGGGACAATTAACGGTTTCACTTGTATCTCCTGCGAAAGTGTTTGATTGCAGAGGAAGCAACGGGCGTCCGTCTGCGATGAACGGAGTTGTACCATAAACAATGGTATTCACCCACAACCCGTCACCCGTCACATACCCGTCACGTATGACGGGTGTGTGACGGGTTAAAAACGACAAAGAAAGCCCGCGCAATACGCGGGCACCAAAAGAGTTAGAGTGGCTACTGGAACGCCTTAGAAAATATTTCTACTTTTTTCTTTTTTTCTTTTTCGGCTGCTGCAAAGTAACATTGGGCAGGGAACTTCGAAGGTAAAAAACCGCTTGCGAGCCTTCTTCGGATTTCCACCAGATGCGTCTTTGTTTGTCTCTGCCTAACTGGAAACCTCTGATCTCGATAGGAAAACATTCGTCTTCGAATACTTTTTTGTCGCTCTTCACTCTAGCGTTTTTCAATGTTTCAGCAGCATTGGTTGCGACGTGAGTTGCCAGAATCCATTCAACGTCCTCTTGTTCATTTTCCGGAAAGGAAAGAGTTCTGGCTAACTCTTCCAACGATGGCATGTTTCGTAGCTTCACCGGTTTCTCCGCTTGTGTCGGTGTCGGAGCGACTTTACGGTCATCCTCACAAACAGGTTTCACCAACGTAACTGCCCTCTCTTCCAGTTGCTCCGATGTGGCTGGCGGTATTGTCGACTGCACGTTTGTCGGTGAGGAAGGAACTGAGGGCGACGTATTGGTCGACTGATTCGGTGTCGGTGGTTTTAGGAATCTTCTGATGTCAGTGGCAAGCAATACGCACTCCTTCAATGATTGAATGTAGTGCGGGTCGGTACACAAAACTCTGCCGCATGAATTCCCGACCATTGCAGCGTAAGTGCGCGTCAGTTTGTGATGCTGGCGTTCCTCAGTAAGGTCAGATAAACAAAGGTCTTCTCTGGAATCCAACGAAAAGTTGGGCTTGCTGCGTACCGGCGATTCTTTATCGAATATCCCTTTTCCTTTCTCATCAAGTCCTCCGATAGACGCACGACAAAGAGGTATTTGAATTGATTTGGGACAAGGATCGGTAATACATTTGTAAGGGAGTGAACCGCGACAATCTGCAAACGAGGGGCAACCGCTTTTCATTCGGCTGCGATTACACACGTTCCGGTCCAAAGTACCATCGTTGGTTGCCATCCAGCACCCGATACTTTTGAAGCAATTTTCAGACGGTCTATTGCTCCCCTCTATGTATCCACATGAAGGGGAATCTATTTGATAATACGTAACGAAATACTCCATCATTGAAGAATCTCCAAGGGAAGAAGGGCCGTCCGGTGTTGGTATCTGGAGAAACACCAACCAACCGGACGACGAGGGATCAAACCTCTACCCAAAAACATTTCGCCGGTGGCCACCGACGATATGCGCCATTGTACATGCTTACCGTCGATCTGCCAGCCCACCGTCAGGATTTTTTGTAACATTCACAATAATCCTGGCATGGATACCGGGCGTCTTACGTTTCGGCAAGTCGGCGAGGGAACCGGCATGGTAAAACCACCAAACAAATGGTCGAGAGGAACTTCATTCCCGTTTCTTCTTGGCGTCCTCAATTCATCGATAACATCCTTCTTTTTCCGGATGAAGTTGCCGAAATTGATCGTCGACGTTTACGAACTAAATCTGGCAGTGTTCAAGTTCATGCCGATCTGCCGCATCGACGAGCACGACAAGAAGCAAGCCGAAAACCGTGATAGGATCATCGAACTGGTCGACCAAATGCTGGCAGTACGAGCGAACCTCCGGAAATCGGCGTCGGAGTTGGGACGCAGACATATTGCGTCCCTCGACGGCCAAATCGATAAGGCGGTATACGAACTGTACGGCCTGACCGCCGACGAAATCCAGGTCGTGGAGGGGAAATAAGTCTACGTTTCGACGAAACACGTCACATTGCGTCGAGTAGATAAAATCGGCAGCCGTTTTTCCGAGGCAAAATGCGCACGTATGCGCATTTCGGTTTTTTATCACTTTTTTAACCTCCGGGCACTGAATGCGCAGATTTGCGCATTTCGGTTTTTTATCACTTTTTTAACCTCCGTGTACTGAATGCGCAAATTTGCGCATTTCGGTTTTTTATCACTTTTTTAACCTCCGGGTACTGAATGCGCAGATTTGCGCATTTCGGTTTTTTATCACTTTTTTAACCTCCGGTTGGAAAGCGGGGTATTATTCCGATGGCTGGGGACGACAGCGAAAGCCCGCCGATTCTGCCCCGCTTTCTCAAATCTTGACCGCAGAATAACGGCACCCTCTGGCAGTTGGTCGGTCGTTGGTAGGCAACTGCCGAAATTTTCCGTCGTCTTGCAACGCACCTCCCGCCGATATAAAATCCAATGTCGGTGGTGTGTCCTAACACGCCGTCGATTACATTTGGTTTGATCGCAAGTTTGGCATTCAGGCTTTCAAGCATCATCCGGTTCGCCGGTTGGAAGTTCTGAGGAATCACATGGAGACATGCGTTCCCGTAAGGGGGCGTCATGCATGTGACTTGCGAGTTTCGGTGTGGGGGTGCGCCCTTATATTGCCGTGTGGGAAACTGCGCGGCCCTCTGGTGATGCGGAGTGGAAATTCGCTGGAATGCCCATGGCGCACCCCGTCTTTTTTTGGCGGCATCGCCTCTTGCCGTTCTTACCGTAACTTCACTGCCACCATGAGTTACGAAACGACCACTGCGTCGAAGGACAGACTCTCCGAACTCGTCGACCGCTTTCGGCGGAACATCCATCAGTATCGGAATCCGGAGTACAACGAGGAAAACACTCGCGCCGATTTCATCGACAAGTTTTTCGCTCTGCTCGACTGGGATATGAACAACGACGCCGGGAACGCCGAACAGTACCGCGAAGTCGTCCGCGAAAGACGGCAGAGCGTCAACGGGCAGCAGAAGTTTCCTGATTATACGTTCAGAATCGGCCAGGAAGTCAAGTTCTACTGCGAGGCAAAACGTCCTGCCCTTATAATCAAGAATGACATCAAGTCGGCGTTTCAACTTCGAGTGTACGGATATTCACGACCGTTGCCCCTGTCAATCCTGACGAGCTTCAACGAGTTTGCCATTTACAACACGGGAATAAAACCGCACGAAAACGACAACCCCGCAACGGCCCGCATTTTTCATTGCCATTACCATGAATTCTTTGATAAATGCCGTATTGCTGATTATGAAACAAATTTCGATTATATCGCCGGAATTTTTGCGAAGAAGAACATCCTACAGGGAAGTTTTGACCGCTACGCCCAGTCCGACGCCATCAAACGCGGAACCAGCCCGGTCGATAAAGAACTGCTCATCGCCGTCGAAGGTTGGCGTGTCGAACTGGCGAAAAGCGTTGCCCGACGCAATCCAACGCTGGATGTTCGCAGTATCAATGTTGCCGTGCAGAAAATCATCGACCGGATTCTGTTTTTGCGTATCGCCGAGGGGCGGAATATCGAACGTTACGAAAACCTGCTCAAGACAACGAAGGGGCCAGGAATTTATGGGCGCTTGCAGGAACTCTTCACCGACGCCGACAGAAAGTACAACGCTGGGCTGTTTGAACGTTGCGACTGGCTCGAAAGCCTTGCCGTTGACGACAAGATTCTCTTGCCGATCATATCAGGTCTGTACGGCGAGAAGTGCCCGTATGCATTCGAAGCGATTCCGATAGAAATTCTCGGCAGCATTTACGAACGATTTCTCGGCAAGACGATTCTCCTGACGGCGGGACACAACGCCAAGGTCGAAGAAAAGCCAGAAGTTCGCAAGGCCGGGGGGGTGTACTACACTCCGCAAAAAGTTGTTGACTACATCGTGCGTGAAACAGTCGGACGAAGAATTGACGTAACGAAACCGATCCCGACTATTACGATTCTCGATCCGGCTTGCGGTAGCGGCAGTTTCCTCATCGGCGCGTATACCTTTTTACTTGACGCCCACCTGTCTCATTACACGACCGACGAGACTGCGCGAAAAAAGGCCATCAAACGCGGCGTGATCTACGAAGCAGGTGAAAACACATACCGCCTGTCGATTGAGGAGAAACAGCGAATATTATTGAGCAATATCTTCGGCGTCGACACTGACCAACTGGCCGTGGAGGTAACGAAGTTGTCGCTCTACCTGAAACTGATGGAAGACGAAACGGCGGAATCGCGGGAAAGCCTGTTCCGTCATTCGGACTTGAAGATGCTTCCGAACCTGGACAAAAACATCCAATGCGGGAACTCACTGATCGAAAGCGATTTTTACGACGGAAAATCGCCGTCACTATTCGACGACGAAGAAATGCGACGGATCAACACGTTCGACTGGCAAGCGGCGTTCCCGACGGTCTATCAGAGCCACGGGCGTAAGCCCGTGAACAATGGCTTCGACATCGTAATCGGCAATCCTCCCTACGTGCGTCAAGAAACCCTCGACGAAGAAACCAAACGCTACTTTCAAAAACGTTACACGGTCTATCACGGCACCGCTGACCTGTATGCCTATTTCGTCGAACGGGGAATCAAGCTGCTGAAAGACGGCGGCGACTACGCAATCATCGTCGCAAACAAGTGGTTGCGAGCCAACTACGGCGAACCGCTCCGACGTTGGCTCAAAACGCAGAATCTCGTTGAGATTATCGACTTCGGCGACCTGCCCGTGTTTGGCAAGGTAACGGCCTATCCAATGATTTTACGAGTCAACAAATCAGAGCCGCAACCGTCAGATTGCGTAACCGTTGCACAAGTGGAGAACCTCGACTTCAAATCTCTCGCCGACCATCTCGAAGGCAAGCGGCATAAAATCGCCGTCAGTTCCCTGGACGATGCCGGTTGGCAACTACGGGACGAACGAGAAAAGAAGCTGTTCGACAAACTGATGGCAACGGGTATTCCGTTGAAGGATTACGTCCAGGGCAAAATTTATCGTGGCGTCCTGACTGGCCTAAACGAGGCATTCGTCATCGACTGCGAAACGAGAGAGCGTCTGATTCAAGAGGACAATCGAAGTGCCGAAATCATCAAGCCGTTCCTCGCAGGGCGAGACATCAAGCGATATGCACCGCTCGAAACGGATAAGTTTTTGATTTTGATTCCGAAGGGATTCACAAACGAAAACGGCAAACATCCGCGATCCGGCTGGAAGTGGCTTTGCGAGAATTACCCGGCGATTGCCAAACATCTTGAACCGTTCAAAAAGAGGGCACAGGAACGTTGCGATCAAGGCGATTACTGGTGGGAACTTCGAGCGTGTGATTATTACGACGATTTCGAACAACCGAAGATTATTTATCCGAACATCTTGAAACAGCCGGAATTCACGTTTGACGAAGGGAGGCTCTACTCGAATCAAAAGAGTTACATCATTCCGTTGGCTGACAAGTTCCTTCTTGCCATCCTCAATTCGTCGATAACGTCCTTCTTTTTCCGAATGAAGTTGCCGAAATTGCGGGGCGGTTTTTACGAACCGAATCTCGTTGTGTTCAAGTTTATGCCGATTTGTCGCATCAACGAACGCAACAAGAAGGAAGTCGAAAAACGCGACAGGATCATCGACCTGGTCGATCAAATGCTGACGGCACAGGCGAACCTTCGAGAATCGGCATCGGAGTTGGACCGCAAGCGTATTGCGATCCTCGATGGCCAAATCGACAAGGCGGTGTACGAACTATATGGTCTCACCGGCGACGAAATCCAGATTGTTACAAAATGATGCGACTACTTTTGTGGTAGGCGTTTTACACTCTCTCCCTCACTTTTACACGGAGACCCGACAATGGAAAAGATCAACTGTCCGAAATGTGATTACAGCTTCAACGTGGAGGACGTGCTCGCCCAACGCATTGAGGAGAAACACCGCGAGGAACTGCGCAACAAAATTTCCGAAATGGAAACGGCGTTCCTGCAAAAAGAAACCGTCCTGAAACAGCGGGAACAGGAACTGAAAGACCAACGAGCCGACATCGAACGGCAGGTCGAAGAAAAAGCAAAGGCCGAAGCCGCCGCAAAGGAAGAGGCCATCAAGAAGAGAATCGCCGAAGATTTCGAGGTCAGAATCCAATCGCTCACCGAGTCGGAAAGTGAGGCGAAACAAAAACTCGCCGAAATGAAGGCGACGCAACTCGAAAACGCAAAGCTCAAACGGCAAATCGACGAACAGAAGCAAGACTTTGAACTCGAATACGAACGAAAATTGACGGAACAATTGTCGCTGCAAATGAAGGAGAAAGCCGAAGCAATCCGAAATAGCGAAAAGGAGAATTTCGACTTGCTCCGTCAGCGGGAGAAGGACGAGGCCGACCATCAAATCAAAACGCTCGAAAAGAAACTTGCGGACCAGGGCGAACTCATCGACGAGATGAAACGCAAGTCGAATCAGGGTTCGACGCAACAGCAAGGCGAGGTACAGGAACTCATCCTCGAAAAAATGCTGCGTGATCTGTACGAACGCGAGGGCGACGAGATTGCCGAAGTTAAAAAGGGACAGCGCGGAGCGGACGTGTTGCATACCGTCAGAACGAAGCTCGGTGACGAGTGCGGCAAAATCTACTACGAGAGCAAGCGGACACAGTCGTTCAGCAACGAATGGCTTCAGAAATTGCGTGACGACAATCTCGAAAAGGGGGCGGACGTGCTGGTGCTGGTGACGCAAACGATGCCGCCCGGTCACGACCATTTCTTTCACAAGGACGGCGTGTGGATTTGCTCGTTGTGGGAGGTCAAGGCACTGTCGATGGTTTTACGCGACGGAATCCAACGAGTCCATGAGACCCGTGCCACGCAGCACGGCAAAGAGACGAAGATGGAAGAGATTTACGATTATCTGACGGGCAAGGAGTTCGCGGCCCAATTCGGTGCGATTCTGGAAGGTTTCAAATCGCTTCAGGACAATTATGCGGACGAAAAACGCCGGATGGAGGCCGTTTGGAAAGACCGCGAAAAGCAGCTCGACAAGGTACTGCGCAACGCCGCAAGGTTCTACGGTTCGATCCGATCCATTTCCGGTCGCTCCGTGCCGGAGATGAAAATGCTGGAGTTCGAGTCCGTGCCGCTCGTCGAAGAGTAGCCCGGTGGTGCGGTAAAATGGCGGGTTGAAATACAGACTCAATCCGCCGATCCGCCGGAAAACTCTCTGGCTTTTGCCATCCGTCGCCTCTTTACATCGTACTGCCAATCCGCAATAATGACTGGAAGCTATTCAATCCTGGAGCGTCCTATGCGAAAAAGCGGTTTTACTCTCGTTGACCTGATTGGTGTTCTTGTGATTGCCGCCATGATCGCCGGTCTCGTTTTTCCGTCGATTCAGGCGTCGCGTGAGGCGGCAAGGCGGTCGGCATGCGCAAACCAACTCCGTCAACTGGGTGTGGCAGTCAAGCAATACCACGACGCGTTTAACGTACTTCCCTGTAATAAGTTCGGCCCCGGTGCTGGTAGTCGCGTTTCGGGATTGACCGTGCTTCTGCCTCATTTTGGCTACCAGACCGTTTTGGATGAGATTGTAGTGGCCAAGTGGCAAGTTCCGTGGCGAAAGGAAAAGGTCGACGAAAAGGGAAAA
>JGI24702J35022_10001971_pt1 | contig 12664 bp, 12 predicted proteins | sample TergutTh196P4_FD_35022 | JGI IMG/M metagenome (IMG submission 35022)
AACAACCCGCGTTTACAGGGCATCCGAAAAACCATTGTTGAATTGATCCTTGCCAACCATCCCCAGGAATGCCTGTACTGCGTCCGTAACAAAAACTGCGAGCTTCAGGCACTGGCTGCGGTTTTAGGCATACGCACATCGCCTTTCCGCCGGGAGGCGCTGGACACCCGCCAGCCGGAAATTGCCGCCGCTACCCTTGTCCGCGATATGCGCAAGTGCATCAAGTGCGGCCGCTGTGTCGAAGTCTGCCAGGAAGTACAGACCGTCCGGGGCATCAATACATCGCACCGAAGCGTTGGCTACGAAATTTGCACACCGTTCGGACAGGCCCTTAGCGATGGCCCCTGTATCCTCTGCTGCCAGTGCGCCGAGGTCTGCCCTGTAGGTGCCATCTACGAAAACGACCAAAGCGCCGACGTCCTGGAGGCGCTGAACAAAAACGAAGTGATAGCACAAGTCGCGCCTTCGGCTGCGCCAGCAATTTGCCTTGAACTTGGCCTTCCGCCCGGAACCATCACAACAGGCAAAGTAATCACCGCCCTTAAAATGATGGGCTTCTCCCAGATTTACAACGCAAGTTATTTTGCGGATATGACAATTAGTCTGGAATCAACTGAATTATTCAATAGGATAAAAACCTCCGACAAGCTGCCCATGATTTCCTCTTGTTCACCTGGCTTGGTCAAATTTGTGAAAGAGTTTTATCCTGACCTTTTTGATCACCTGTCAACCGTCGAAAGCCCGGAACAAATATTTAAAACCGCAATCAATGAGTATTCGATTAAAAAATTCAAAAGCAAAGATGCTTCAAAGAAAATGTTTGTTACAATAATTCCATGCGCTGCCAAAAAATACGGTATCCAGATTTATGATTCCGACGATTCGCACGACATGGAAATTGTACTTACTGCAAGGGAATTAACCCGTATGATCCGCCTGGTGGGTATCGATGTGGCGGCCCTTTCTGAAACCGATTTCTCATTTTTTATCGACGATACAATGATATATAAATACAGAACGAAAAACGGCCCTGGGAACATCGGGGAAGCTTTTTGGAAAGTATACAAAGCATACGATTTTAACACTGGGTCAATCAATAAAACCGAAAAGTCAAAAGAGAATGCCGGGATTGAGGAATCTATGCTGAAATTGCAAGGAACAAAGGTTAAAGTCCTTGTCGTCAACGGCCTTGTAAATGCCCGAACCGTCATGGATTCCATCCGCAAAGGTGAATGCAACGTAGCCCTTGTCGGGATATTAAACTGCCCGATGAAAGGCAACTGTGCCAATGACTGAAAGCCGACGGAACCCCACATCACAAAGCCCCGCATTAAGGTGTTTCACATCAAGTATTTTCCCGCTATGCTTAATCCTTTTTTTGCCCATACCCACAGCATTCGTCCAGAATAACCGTGATGCGCTATGGAACATGGAGGAAGCGTATTTTTACATCGGCAAGATTCACCGCTTCCGTGGAAAGCTCCGCCACGCAGACATCGCCTACACCACCGCCGTGAAACTGGAACCGAACATCGCCCTCTGGTGGTACCGCCTCGGCTCCGTCAGGGAGGCGATGCGCGACTTAGCGCAGGCAGCCAGCGCCTACGAACGGGCGCTTGTGCAGAACCCGGAGTATGCTGAAGCGGAAAGCGGGCTGAGGAGAGTGGGGGATAACAGATAGATCGGTTGCAGTTGCCAGGTTGATAGGGATGTCATTAGGTCTATTGAAATGCTAAAAAGTAAATATACAAAATATCAAAGCGATAAAATGGAAGAAAAGGAAAAAATGAACGGCCCAATAAATTTCCTAAATTCAATAAAATCATCTGTCATATTCTTCATTATCTCAATATTTGCAGTCTTGTCATTTGGATGTGTTATAAGTCTGCGGTGTTCTAAAATACTTTTTGTTAAATACCTATCATTGAACCTATCGAAATATTGGTAATATTCTTTATTCGGCTCCTTCTTTATCTCCAGCTTACTTTAATTCTGCAGCTTTACAACTAATGGCAAGATTCTCGTCAAGCGTCATTGTTTTTAACTAATACAATTCCTATTATTAATATCCACAATGTGAATAAACTTGCCGCAAATACAGAATTTCCCCAACCTATTGCGCTATAGAAATCCCCAGCATTTGTCCCAAAAAACATACTTGGAACAAAAAGTAAATTTATTATGCCAATTATTATTGCCGGCCAGGCAGTCCATTTTGGGGATATTTTTATTTTTATTGTTATTTTTCCAATTATTGTCATAAATGTATCCATCAATAATCGACTGATCGAACCATGCAATAAATAATTCCCTTGTGCCAATAATCCATCTTGTGTTGCGTCTATTGCCATACTTTCTGGATTAAATACCCCTCCCGCCTCTAAAGATCTGGCATCAAAACTTATAGCGATATAAATACAATACCACTGTAATTGGAGTAGTCAAAAACACTAAAATATCAAAAAGCCCTGTAATATTGGCTATTTTCCTAAAATCAGTTGTCATTTCCACTTTAAAACCTCTTAAACCTTATTTAATTAAAGGATATATTTAAAGAACAATTTTGTCTATAAATTCTTAAACAATTTTGCAGTATATCAGATATTATAACACACAGTAAAATGTCCTATTTTGTTTCTCCGATTCTCAGTAAGCCAAAGATTATTATCCATCCCCAAAACAATAGAGTAGGGGTCTATATTAATTTCTACATAACGCTATGTCTATTCGCGAAATCGCCATTATAGGGTGTAGAGATAAAAATAAAACAGTGTCATTCTATTATAGTTATTTTTTTACCAAGTTAAATAAGGGATAATTTGTTATTCGAATTCGTTCGGTTTCTGGTAATTTGCTCAGTAATTCCTTAGCTTCATCATACTCTTCAAGTAAGATAGATATAGCGCATCTAATGATATTTTCCTTATTCTTTTTTCGCATAGTAACTAATGTGACAATTTCGTCATTTGATAAAGGGCGCTTTCGCTTAATTATTTGGAATTTATTAATTATTGTTACTGGGTCTTTATTCAAGAGCATTTCAGCCAATTCTTCTGCAAATTTTAATAGACCTTCTTCTTTAGCAATTTGAGAATCATAAGCTGAGATGCTTTCTAATAACAAACTACTAGCACTTACACTATTTAATGTTGAAATTAAACAAGTTTGAAAGATCTTTTTTCTTAAAAATAATCTCATTGCCTTCATCATTAATAACTACAACAAAATAGATAACACCACCATCCTTTAAGTAAATTTTCAAGTCAGAGATTTCTGCACTATGTTTGTAAGTTGTTTTTCCTCCGAGGATCCTTTTAGATTCGCCTTTTATTTGTACTGGAACTCTTCCAATTTGTAATTCTTTCCTGTTGGTACCTTTAGGATATACGTAGATATTACCATCAAAAGATGGCTCTTTTTCTCGTTCATTAACATAAGAATATAACCCATCACAGAGTGCAAGGCGATCTTTAACTGCTGAAGTTGCTAGTATTTCAATATCCATGTTCTGCACACCTCACATATATTAATAATTTACAATTTTATTACTCTAGCTCCGCCATTATTCCCCGAAAACTCTCCATTGCCGTTTCCAGATTGTCGATAATCTCCCCCGCCAGAACATCCGGGTCGGGCAAACTATCAAGGTCTGCGAGTAACTTGTCTTTTATCCAGAATATATCAAGACTGGTCTTGTCACGCTCTTTTATCTGTGCGTAAGTAAAACGGCGGAAACGGCCTTCATTATTTTTTCCACTGTAAGTTTCGCGGCGTTTGTGGCGATTGTCTGGATTAAAACAATTAATAAAATCCTTCAAATCCTCAAACTTCATTGTATTTTGCTTCAAAGTAAAATGCACATTAGTACGGAAATCGTAAATCCATAGCTCTTTAGTCTGTACGTCAGGACTTGCCAGTCGGTTGTCGAAAAAAATGACATTTGCCTTAACACCTGGCTTATAGAATATCCCTGTAGGTAGGCGAAGAATGGTATGCAGATCAGTAGTCTCAAGTAGTTTCTTCCTTACGGTTTCGCCTGCGCCGCCTTCAAACAGCACATTATCCGGCACAACGACTGCAGCTTTGCCTGTAGAATTTAACAATGTGTGAATGTGTTGGACGAAATTTAATTGCTTGTTTGATCCGGTCGCCCAAAAATCCTGTCTGTTGTATACCAGGTCTTCGGTTTCCTGCTCACCTTCTTCGTTGGTAAAGGTCATGGCGCTCTTTTTTCCGAAAGGCGGATTGGTCAGTACAAAGTCAAACCTTTCGCCAGGGTCAGCAAGAAGCGCGTCATTTCGTGTGACAGGTGGTTCACCGTCAATCTCGCCGATGTTATGCAGGAAGAGGTTCATTATGCACAAACGGTAAGTATTCTGTACAATTTCCCAGCCGCGGAAGGTGCTGTTTTTTAGAAATTCCCGTTGCTTGCGGGTTAGTTTGAACCGCTTCGAATCGGTTAAATAATCGTAGGCTGCTAGGAAAAATCCCCCAGTTCCGCAAGCTGGGTCCACTATAGTTTTACCTGGCTGAAGGTTTAAGCACTCCACCATAGCCCGGATGAGTGCACGGGGGGTAAAGTATTGCCCCGCACCGCTCTTTGTGTCGGCGGCGTTTTTTTCCAGCAAGCCCTCGTATATATCGCCTTTGACATCAGCTGACATGGACACCCATCGCTCCGCGCCAATCATGGTAACAATACGTTTAAGATATGCCGGATTGCTTATTTTGTTTTGTGCTTTGGCGAAAATACGGCCAAGTGTTCCACTTTTCTTACCCAACTCTGTCAGTATTTTATTGTACCTTGCTTCCAGTTCCGCCCCGGTCAGCGGTTCAAGCTTCCCCCAGGAATAGTTTTCAGGGATACCAGAATTGCGGTTGTAAGGGGGTTTTGCATATTCATCAGCCATTTTGAGGAAGATAAGATACGTTATCTGTTCAAGATAATCGCCGTAACTCACCCCGTCATCATATAAAACGCCGCACAAGCTCCATACCTTTTGCGTAATTGCAGATGGATTGTTATCAGGCATTTGAAGTTCCTTTATCTAGCATCATTTTCAATACGCATAATCGCACACCAATGTGACCATGATATATTCTCAGGATTCGCTACACGCTGTGTAGCGAATTGAACGCCATTGGGAAAACAGAGATAAAATTGCCTGAAATTTCTAATATTTGCCTCTGAAAAGCCTTTGCCTAGAGTATCAGTTAAATAGCGGGATAAATTGACTATAAGACAATCTCCATAATCAGCGCGGCTCTTGCCTTTTTGTTCCTGTTCAACAATACGTTTCCCAATACGCCAGTTTGTTTGTACCAATATGGAGTTAACGGTTTTATAAGCGGTTTGACGCGCTTCCTGTAAAATAGCAGCAATTTCCGCGAAAAATATTTTATCCTGTTTAGCTACAGTTGTTTTTTGAGTGATTAATGATTGACTTTTTTCAGGCATCTTTCTCCCTCTTTAATGGTTTTGATCGTAGTGATATCGCTGTTTTCATCGCTTTTATCCGTTCAAGCAGCTTATCTGCGGCTTCATCGTTCGGGTCTTGCGGCACAAGCTTCCCCGAAAAAGCTTTCTTGAGTATGCTCTGCCGTAAGGTCGTCGCTTTTGCAAGGTTCTCATCTACGATTTGTTCCAGCTTGTCGCAGACTGATAAGCGGGATTCGATGGCTACGATAAGTTTAATTTTTTCATCTTGTTGCAACACTGGTATAAGTATTTCCTTTATTTGAGTTGTATTAACTCGTGGTCGTGTAGCACCATGTATTTTAGCAAAAAAAGCATCGTAGACTTGCTTTGATGATAAATAATACATCAAGAATTTACTGTTAATAGAATTATTTGTGCGGATACATACACAGTCAGCTTTGTTAATAGCTTTATCTATTTTTTCTGGAAATATGCAGACTTTAATTTCATCAGATATGAATGTACTCATAATCATGTCAGGATATTGCACCGTGTTTCGCTTAAGTAGCTGATATTTATCTTCTGAAATAAATGCTCTCTTTTCATTATAAAAATTCATTTGTTTTATATTTTCAAGCCGCACAACCCTTACTCCACTATCAGTATAATCTGATGTTTTAAGGTTTGAGCCAAACGGCCCATCAAAGACTGATTCTACGAGAGAACGAAGTGGCTTCATTTCCCAATCTTTCCACCCAAACGCCCACTTTAACACTGCCTGTCTGTACATCTGCAGTTGCTGTCTTATGGTTTGTAGTGTTTCCACACCCTTGTCCAGTCTGGAAAACAGGGCATCGATTTTTGCGACGATGAGATGCTGTTCAGCGAGGGGAGGGAGTGGCATACGAATACTATATAAATTTTTTTGCGTTAAGCTTGGTATTGTAGTTGACAAGTCTAACGTACTGAAATTAAAATGCAGACAGAACGCAAATAAGTATCTCGGCAATACTCCTTCATATGGAGTAATACCAAAGGCTGTATCAATATTCCAAAAATCAGTTTGAGCAAAAAATGGTTTGTTTATTGTACCTTTCCTACCGACAACTGTACTGCCAGCCTTACAAAGGTATTTTAAAGCCATGCCAATTTGACCGCCACTACCATATATAGGATAAATACCATTAATACTCTCAACCTTTTTTTGGTTTTGTCCATGTGAAATTTTAACTGCATCCATCCATTCAGTAATCACCCAACCTTTAGGTAACATTATACATCCTCATCAGAAATAAGTACTGAAGTAACATTATATAATCGTGCTATACGATCTTGAATTGATAAAGTTCCTTTACAAATTATTTGTTGATTATTTCTATGAGCATTTACAGCAATAAGGTAATCGTTGGCGTTTAATTCCATTCTGACCATTCTATGTTTACCTTCAATCCATGTGGATAATGATATAACTCCTTCAATTGCAGCCTCTTCTTTGCGTAACATTATCACATAGCCTGTTATTGAAAAATCATCTTCTATCAATTCTGATCTGTAATATTCAACAACTTTGTTAATTATAGGTATATTGTCTCTATTAATAATTATTTCTTTTATCTCAGTTTCTTTATCGAGTCCATTGTTATATTCAATGCTGATTAAAACATCATTTTTCCCATTTGAGCTAATTTCAGATATAGAATGACAAAAATTAGAGCTTGCACCTTTTTCTACAATATCATCGAATATTTTAATGTTTTCATTGTTTTTATATTCCTCAATTTTTACTAATAGTTCCCTAGAAACAGTTTCCAATATATCTAATGCTTTTCGAGTATAGGTAAGCTCGTCAAATTGTAACATGGAAGCACTTTTTTCATAATAATCTTTAGGAATAAAAATATTAATAATAAAGCTTCCTTCTTCTGTTTGCCCAAGTTCTATATTATTTAATATTTCATTTACTTCATCATAACGTTGCCCAATGTAATTCTTCTTTTTTCTACTAACAGCCATAAGCGAAGATGCCAGCATTTCTTTAGTATTATCCAATAATCGAATACCTTCATCTAGTGGAATTAATCCATTTCTTGTCATATCGCTTTTTATACTATACTTAATTTTATCATGTATTGAATTATTGAATTCATCTATGATTAAGGATATAGACTTTTTATAGTATTCTGAAAGAACGTTTAGTATTTCTTCTATTGTGGAATAGAATTGTTTTATATTATTATTTTCTGGAACTATAAGTTCAAAGCTGGATTTATTATCTTCGGGTCTATGCCATATTGAAAATATATCATTATATTTGTAATCGTTAATCCATCCAAGTCTTGTTAAAAATTTAGAAAATGTTGAAAACTTATATGATTCAATAAAATTCTTTTCTTTTAAATTCATAAGGCAATACACTCACTTGCTTTGTCCATAAGCATTTTAAAGGAATCTAAATTAAGTTTTTGTTGTTTTGGAATTTTAATTATGATACTACTTTTATTTTTGGCTAAAGGTGCATCTTTGAGAGAATACCAATATGCAGAATACTTAAGAAGCATTTCTTCTGATCTTACTTCAATCCATTCATCATCATTTTCTGGTACACATACTACTATCAAATAACTTGGATTTGCCCGATTCTCACCTCTCAAGTCATTATAATTTTTCATTTTTAATGGAAAATGTAAATAGCCATCCTTTTGAAAAGAAGATTTTGTACATTTTAATTGAACGTCTAAATGAGGATTTCTTCTTTTTGCCGATATGTCATATTTCGCTTTAATTGCTACATCAACACTATCATCATCTATCTCAAATTTACCAAGATTAAATCCTAAAGGGGCTACAAGTGCATGAACAAAAGCACGGCTAAATTCTTCTTTTTTAAATGTTTTATGCATTAGTAATTAACCTTTTTGAAACAAAAGAATTTATATCACTATTGAAAGAAACAATATCAGAAAGTTCTGCCTCTATTATAAATAAGTTTTCTAGGTCAACCATTATTCTCTTATGCATATTCTCCCCCTAATGACTATTATTCAGAAAAATAACAACAACTTTCAAATAAAGATATTTGATACTGCAAGCTTGCATCAGAACATTATTTACCATTTCTCTTCCCCAAGAGGTCTTAACGGATTTGTAAGAATCGTGTTAAAGCTCTCTCCAGAATAGTCCTTGAAAAGGTATTCGATAGTTCCTTCCCGTGGTGTAGATGGTTTTGCACAGTTTAATACTTCTTCTTCATTCGTGTTAATCCGTGTAATTCGTTGATCCATATCCTACCTCCCTACACCGCCAAAGCGAGATTCATCTCGTCCAGCAATTTCTCATAACCGTCGCCGAACAATTCATAAAACTTGCCCAATCCTCCATGACGGTTGAAGGGGGCAAGATCCAAATCATCCGGGCTAATCGCCATAGATTCTGCAATGAAGTCTTTGACCATGCGAAGCCATACCATTTGTTCATCAGAGAAATGGATGTTTCCTGCATTTTTAGCAAGGGTCCACTTCATAAAATTAAAATTCACTATGTTGCTGTATGGTGTGAGTTCTGCTGAGATGCCGAGTTCAAAGCGAAGCAGTGACACTATATCAATCAGCTTATTTAGCGGACTTGCCGCTTTTACATCTGTTTTTCGGACAATTCCGTATGCACTCCAAAGCCTTTCGGTACTTATATTTGTCTTGACAAGAGCCTCATGCACTTCCTCTATCATTGCCAGCGTAAGAGGCCGGGTCTTCCATGTACCATTGAAAAAAATCGACAGCGCTGTTATTTCATCTTTGTTGTCTTCGATAAACTTTCGGAACGAAGCGATATACTCATTTGCCTTCCGCTCGTAATCGCCGCCCCAGCCTGTAGCAGTCACTTTGTCCAATGTTTCATTGTCGATAATCTGGTCGTGGGCTTTGCGTACAGTTTCGATATACTCCCTTAGATTGGGATTAAAGAAAGGAGATGATGCAATTTCAATTAGTTCTGCCTGGGTCTTCCCGCTGGTTTCAATATAATCTTCATCAAAGGAGTATAGCAAATTTTTTGCCATAGTAGACAATGCCATACCTTTTGAAACCTCTGCTAGTTTTGTTTGCTCACCTGATGTTAATTGCTTATCAAGCCTGGTAAGGCGGTTTGCAAGACTTGTCAAAGTGTCTTCATCGACAGCACCCATAACAACACTCATCATTAAATCCTTTAGCGAAACTGTTGGTTTTCGTTCCAGGGGCCGGGTATCGGTCTTTAATGATTGGGTAACTCCTACAGCATCAACAATTACAAAACGGGCCTTGTTTTCTGTGGCAGAGGGTGTTACTTTCTGTAAATCATCCCTCAGCAATGTCCGGGTACCCCGTCCTTTCATCTGTACAAAGTAGCTACGGCTCCTGACATCCCGCATAAAAAGCAGACACTCTAAAGGTTTTACGTCTATCCCTGCGGCTATCATATCTACGGTGACTGCAATTCTGGGATAATAGTTGTTACGAAAATCTGAGAGTCCTTTCTCAGGGTTTTTAACACTGTAGGTTATCTTTTGGCAGAAGTCGTTACCTTCGCCAAATTCGTTGCGAATCATTTGAATAATATCGTCAGCATGACTGTCGGTCTTTGCAAAGATAAGTGTCTTGGGAACTTCTTGGCGTCCGGGGAAAATATCGGTGAACAGTTTGTCGCGGAAGGTGCGGATAACCGTGCGGATTTGGCTTTCGTTTACTACATCACGATCAAGCTGGGTCTCTGTGTAAGTCACATCCTCATCAAGCGTTTCCCAGCGCTTTGCACGGGTAAGCCGTTCGCGCCGTTCTACGGACTGCCCAAACGCCTTCAATGTCGCACCCTTTTTTGTAATTTCAGTTTCGATTATAAAGGTGTCAAATCCTACATTTACGTTATCAAGTACCGCTTCTTCATGGCTATACTCGCTGACCACATTTTCCTGAAAATATCCAAAGGTGCGCTTGTCCGGCGTCGCTGTCAAACCGATTTGAAACGCATCGAAGTAGTCAAGCACCTGCTGCCAGATGTTATATATTGAGCGGTGACATTCATCTATAATAATAAAGTCAAAGAATTCAGGCGGGTATTTCCCGTTGTAGACAACTTCCCTGGCATTACCTATAATCAAATATTCGTTTGGGTTTTCCTCTTCGTTTTTTTCGTCCAGTTCCTCTCCGCACAGTATGGAGTACATACGCTGTATGGTGCTTATGCAAACTTGTGAGGAAGCCGGAATAGACGGGGAGTTAAGGCGGCTTACATCATACAGTTCGGTAAATAGGCGGGGGTCATCATTGGGTGTGTATCCCCTGAATTCTGATTCCGCTTGCATTCCCAAATTCCTTGTGTCAACAAGAAAAAGCGCCCTTTTTGCACGGGCAAATTTCAAAAGCCGATAAACGGCTGTTATTGCCGTATATGTTTTCCCCGCTCCGGTAGCCATTTGTATAAGGGCGCGGGGCTTGTTCCCTCCAAACGATTTTTCCAATCCCAGAATGGCCTTTGTTTGACAAGCACGGAAACCATTATCATCAAACTTTGGAAATGATTTCATTCTGTTACGAAGCGTAGAGTCGTCAGCCAGCCATTCGCGCAGGGTTTCGGGCCGGTGGAAAGAGAACACACCACGGGAACGGGCTTTTTCATCGGCATAATCGGTGAAACGGGTAATGATGTCGGTTGCTTCATAGGCAAAACGTACTTTTGTACCATTTACAGCCCATTTTATATCGCTTTCTGTATATCGCTTAGACTGCTTTTCGTGAACTGTAATGTTTTGGCCTTCTTCTGCTTTCTTGGCTTCTATAATGCCAACAGGCTTTCTGTCAACGAACAAAAGGTAATCGACAGGGCCTGTATCTGTATGAAATTCACGTACTGCAACACCCAGTGCGGCGGCAGGATTTAGCTCATTCTTGTCCTGTAACAGCCAGCCAGATGTGGACAGCCGTTTATCAATTTGCTCACGCGATTTTTGCTCAGGAGTCATTTTGATACCCTCCCCCCCTCACCTGCTCGTCTTAAGCGTCTTCTCTTTTTCAAAAAGTTCAAGTGCAAGCACGATAAGCCGGTCGATCAGGCTTGTGTAGGAAATACCCGACGCTTCCCAGAGTTTGGGGTACATGCTTATCCGCGTGAAGCCAGGCATGGTGTTGATCTCGTTGACGATGACGGAGCCGTCCTCTTTCAGGAAAAAGTCCACGCGTGCGAGCCCCTCGCAGCAGAGGGTTTTAAAAACAGCGACGGCAAGCTCGCGCACGCGGTCTGCAGTTTCTGACGGGACATCGGCGGGTATGGTCAGGACCGCGCCGTTTTCATCTATGTACTTGGCGTCGTAGGAATAAAATTCGTGAGTGGGTTTTACCTCACCGGGTGCGGAGGCTTCGATCCGGCTGGCGCCTGTCCCGAACGGAGAGCCGATTACCGAGCACTCAAGTTCCCTGCCCGGAATAAATTCTTCAACGATAATTTTATTGTCGTATTCAAAGGCATCTTTCAAAGCGATGAGAAACTCGTCACTGTTGGTAACCTTGCTAACCCCCACCGAGGAGCCCATGTTGGCCGGCTTCAAAAAAAGCGTCGAGCCCAATTCGGCACATAATTCTTCGTACGGGGGAATGGTCTCGCCCGAGCGGAAGACGCGGAACTTGCCGATGGGGAGCCCCGCGTCGCGGAGGAGGCGCTTCATCACGTCCTTGTCCATGCCTGCGGAGGAGGCGAGGACGCCGGAGCCCACGAAGGGGATGTCTGCCAGTTTGAGGAGGCCNTGGACNGTGCCGTCTTCGCCGAAGGGGCCGTGAAGGATGGGAAACACCACGTCGATTGCACGGTCAACGGCCTGCCCTGTTGCAGAACCGTTTTTCTGGGCGGACAGGGTCGCAATGGCACCGCCGCTCTGCGGGACGAGGGCGACCGCGTCGCTCGTCGGGTTAAGGCTTATGCGCCGGGGGTCGTCCGCGTTGAGCAGGAACCTGGATTCGTCGTTCAAAAGCCAGCGCCCGCTTTTGTCGATCCCAATCAATACCGGCTCGTACTTGTCCCGGTCGATTGCGTCATACACGTTCTTGGCGGACTGGAGCGACACCTCATGCTCCGCCGATTTCCCCCCAAAAAGGATACCTACCCTGATTTTCTTTCCCATAATTTTCCTACAACCTTCCTACAATCTTTCCAAAAATGAGTATATCTGATAACCTCAAATAAAGCCAAGTGTTAAATAGGGTAAAACCATAAAATGCGAAA
>JGI24702J35022_10001972_pt1 | contig 12657 bp, 6 predicted proteins | sample TergutTh196P4_FD_35022 | JGI IMG/M metagenome (IMG submission 35022)
TGTCGGCCCTGCCGGCAGCTTCAGCCAGGCCGGCAGCGAGATTGTCCGCAAGGTGTCTCAGTTCTTCGGCGCCCGGCATCTTGCCGCCCGAAACTGCCCGTTCGGCAGCCGCGGAAAGATCCCTCGCGAGGATTTCCCTGCCCGCCAGAGTGGTTTTAAGCAAGGTTAAGGTTTCGCTTAAGGAAGCTTCGGAATTTCGCCTTTCCGCCGCAGAATATCCAGCTTCCTTAAGTCCGGCGTCCAGGGCGGCGACTATGTCGTCAGTAATGGCTTCCAGTTCTTTTTCCCGGTTTGCCCGCTCCTGTTCCAGGCGAGAAATCTCTTCCTCGTTTTTTCGTACCGAGTTTTCATTTTCCCCTATCAGGGCGGCGGTAAGCTGGATATTCCCCTCAAAAGAACGGATATTTTCTTCTATATCGCCCACTTTTTTCTGAAGATCCCGGACAACTGCGTCTTGTTCTTCAGCATCACCAAAAAGTTCTTCTATTTTTATGCAAGCGGCCTTTTCACGGCCTTCGTTTAGGGCAATTTTGGCCCTGTTATCACTCCTCTGCTCGGATAAAAGGCGAACTTCCTTTTCTCTTGCATTTTTTTCCACCGCAAGACCGTATATGTTTTTTTGGTATTCGGCAAGCTGGGCTTCCAGAGAATTAACCAGGTCCATGTTTTCTTCAAGGGCCCTGTTTGCGGTTTCTATTTCATCCTTAATAGCGTCCCTTTCGGCGGTTTTCCTGCTCAAAGACTCCTGTCTGTCCTTATGTTCATAGCGGAAGCTCTTGAGGCGGAGCAGCTGTATATCCAGCTCATACTGAAAGACCTGGTCTTTAAGGGATCTGTATTTAAGGGTTTTATCCGCCTGGTGCCGGAGGGTATCATAGGAACGCTTAACTTCTCCCAGAATTACCTCAACCTGCTGCATGTTTTCTTCAGTCTTGGCCAGTTTCCTTTCCGCTTCGGCCCCTCTGACTTTATATTTGGTAATTCCAGCGGCTTCTTCAAAGAGGTATCGTCTTTCTTCGGGTTTTGACGACAGAATTTGATCGATTTTGCCCTGTTCCATAACCGAATAGGCAGCTTTTCCTACGCCGGTATCCCAGAATAGCTCCCTAACCTCTTTTAGCCTTACCGGAGCTGAATTGATAAAATATTCGCTTTCTCCGGAACGGTATAACCTGCGTTTTATCTCAATTTCCGGTACATCCAGAGGCAGAAGTCCGGTATCATTAACAAGGGTAAGTACGACTTCCGCCACATTCAGGGGCTTTCTGCTCTCGGTACCGTTGAAGATCACGTCTTCCATTTTTTCTGCCCGCAGGGCTCTGGAAGCCTGTTCACCCAGAGCCCATTTTACCGAGTCAACTACATTGGATTTACCACAGCCGTTTGGACCCAGGAGAGCGGTAATTCCATCGGCGAATTCCACCCGTGTTTTATCTGCAAAGGATTTAAATCCGAAAATTTCAAGACTTTTTAAAAACAATATAAAACCCCAAACCACCTTTTCGGTAGTTGTAATGAGACACTGAGGCTCCTCCAAAACTGAAATTTTGGAAGAGCCGTAATTACTTTATCATTTTCTTTTGTCTCCATTCAAGCTGTTTCCAGGCAATATAATGTTCATCCAGGAAAAATTTAAGGAATACATAGTATAATGATAGTTTTAATATGTTTTACTCATAAAAAGCCAAAAAGGCAGGTTTTTTATCAGAAAAATACACTTTTTCTTGACTCTTTACCCCTAACGTATTATGCTGTAACTATAAACTAACCCCTAAGGGAGGCCATAAAATGGCAAAAGTAGAACTAAAAGGAATTAGTAAGGTTTTTGAAGGCAATGTCCGGGCAGTTGATAATGCCAACATTGTAGTGGAGGATAAGGAATTTGTAGTCCTGGTTGGCCCATCCGGTTGTGGAAAGTCAACTACCCTCCGCATGGTTGCCGGTCTCGAGGATATTACCGAAGGCGAGCTCTATATCGACGGAGAATTGATGAACGATGTGCCTCCAAAAGACAGGAACATCGCCATGGTTTTCCAGAACTACGCTCTCTATCCCCACATGTCGGTTTATGAGAACATGGCTTTCGGATTAAGGATCAAAAAAGTAGAGAAATCCGAAATAGATCGCCGGGTACACGAGGCAGCCCGTATTCTCGACATAGAAAAATTCCTTGACAGGAAGCCAAAAGCGCTTTCCGGCGGCCAGAGGCAGCGTGTTGCAGTAGGACGGGCCATTGTACGTAACCCAAAGGTCTTCCTGTTTGACGAACCGCTTTCCAACCTGGATGCGAAACTCCGTGTTCAGATGCGTGCGGAACTTTCGGATCTGCATCTCAGGCTTAACGCCACAATGATCTATGTAACCCACGACCAGGTGGAAGCCATGACTATGGCCAACAAGATCGTTGTCATGAAAGACGGAAAAATTCAGCAGATCGGTTCTCCTCTCTACCTGTATAATCACCCGGTTAACAAATTTGTAGCAGGATTCATAGGTTCACCCCCCATGAATTTCCTGACAGTAAAGGTATTGGAAGAAGGCGGCAGCTTAACTCTTGACGAAGGTACTTTCAAGATCAAACCGGTGGCGGAGCATGTGGAATACCTGCGAAAGTATATGGGCAAGGAAATATACTTCGGTATCAGACCCGAAGATCTTAGTTATAACAAATCTTCCACCGGAGAAAATTCCATACCTGTAAAGATCACCGTAGTTGAACCTCTGGGCGCCGATATTCACCTCTGGTTGACCACCGGTACCCAGCCAATGGTAGCCCGAACCGAACCTCACTACGAATTCAAGGTAGGGGATCCTGCTTTCTTTATTCCCAGACTGGAAAAAGCCAGATACTTTGACAAGGATACTGAGCTTTCCATACTGGCTGAACTGGATTTGGCCCAGGCATAGTAAAATTTCTTTTGGAATCCGGCTGTCTTTTTACTCGTCAAAAGTCAAAAGACAGCTTTTTTGTGCATTTTTCCCCTGGAGCCGGGATTCCAATGGTTTTTTTGGGCATAATTGTGTATAATTGAGTGTGACCTTAAAACTGCGAAAGTACAGTTGTATTTTTCTCTTCCTCTTTTTGGGACTGTTGTTTTCTTGCGGCGGCAATGGTTCAGAATTCAAGGATGGCTATTATACAGCCGAATCGGCGGAATTTAGTTTCGCAGGCTTTAAGGAATACCTTACTATCTGTGTTTCCGGCGGAAAGATAATCCTTGTGGAGTTTAATGCATATAACTCATCCGGTTTTCTAAAATCCTGGGATATGGACTATATGCGGGAGATGAACGCCAATAATGGAACTTATCCGATTGCATATAACCGCCAATATGGCAGGCAGTTTCTTGAAAATCAGAACATTGACGGCATTGATGCAATTTCGGGAGCTTCCAGATCCCATGGAATTTTTATTGAGCTGGCGAAAACAGTAATCAGGAACGCCAGGGAAGGGAACAGAAAGACTGCCCTTGTGCATATTGGAAATAAACTTTGAAAATTCAGAACAGCCTCCGTACAAAGATAATTATGGGTACGATCCTGGCAGTAATCCTCCTGTCAGCCGCCCTGGTTGTAAACATGATCACCGTGATGAATTTTCTCAGTTATACAATCCTGAACGAGACCATGCGGCCAATGGCCAGAACTGCATCCCTTGCCCTGCAGGGGAATCTTCACATGCTGGCGGATCGTATTTTCCTTGTAAGGGACAATGATGTATTCACAAAAGAGGACGCCGGCGTAGAAGAAAAGCAGCGGATCCTTGACAAAGCTGCCTCGGGCATTGAATTTTCATGGCTGGGTCTTTATTCGACGCATGGAACCCTGGAAACCGGAACAACAGCGAGTCCTGAACGTTTGCGGGCTTTTCTCTTCCTGAGAATGCAGGTGACCAATAATTTGGTCATAAATGATATAGAAGCCGATGAAAGCAGCGAGCCGGAAATAATCATCGGGGCTCCGGTTTTTTCCGGAGGAACGATTATTAATTATATTGTGGGAAGCTATAAGTATGACATCCTGAGCGATGTCATCGGTAATCTCCATATTTCGCTTAACAGCAAAGCCTATATCATAAATGACAGCGGAAAATTCATGGCTCACAGTGACATCAGCCGGGTAAAGGCGGGGAAATATATTTTTACGGATTATCCGCCCGGTTCGGAAATGGATAATATACTTGAACATATGAAAGAGGGCCAGATTGATTCTGTCAGGATGGGATCCGGCATTTCCCAAAAAATCTTTGCCCATGCGCCGATCCGGGGAACCAGGTGGGTAATGGTAATCGAAGTTCCATGGAAGGATTTTTTTGCTCCCATTCAGGGAGGAATTATTTTTAGTCTTTCCATCATCATTATAATGATGCTGCTGTTTACAATCGCAGCCAATTTTTTTATTTCCCGCATTATTGTTGAGCCGCTTAAAATTATTACCGAAAGCGCCCAATACATTACCCAGGGGATCTTTGCGCGCCCGATCCCTGATTCCCTAATGCACCGGTATGACGAGATTGGGAAGCTGTCCGGTGTTTTTCTTTCCATGTCCAAATCAATAAAAGATGTAATTGATGAAATTGAACAAATTGCCCATTCGGTCGGTTCGGGGAGGCTGTATAAACGGATGGAATTTTCTGCAATGGAAGGCGATTTCTACAAGATCGTTTCCCTGGTGAACAGCGCAGTGGATGTAATATGTACCCACCTGGATGCGATTCCGGTTGCGCTTGCGCTGTTTAATGAAAACAAGGAAATGCTGTACAGTAATTACGCCATGAGTGAATTCCTCCTGATGCACGAATTCGAAGATCATGATTCAGGATTTCTGGATCACATCGCCGGCTCAGGCGGCCTTACCGGGCAAACCCTGGATTCAAGGGCCCAGGCGATCTTTGATCCAGCCATAGTCAATCCCGAACCTTTTGTCTCAGATATCGCATTGTTGGGTCCGGAAGGAGGGACCAATTATACGCTGACCATCCAGAGGACGGGGCTTAATACCGGAAGCAATTCTGTTTGTGTAATACTTATGCTGAACGATGTTACCTTGCTTACAAGGGCAAAGATAGATGCCGAAGCGGCTAGCCATGCAAAGAGTGATTTTCTTTCCAGGATGAGCCACGAGATACGCACACCCATGAACGCTGTTATCGGTATGACCCAAATTGCCAAAAGTACAGATGATATCGGAAAGATCCACAGCTGTCTTGAACAGGTCGAGAATTCCTCAAACCATCTTTTGGGGGTCATTAATGATATTCTGGATTTCAGCAAGATTGAATCAGGGAAACTGATTCTGGACATTTCGGATTTCTCTCTTACACGAAACCTTGATTTTGTTATTTCCATGATGATACCCAAAGCCCGGGAGAGGGAAATCAATCTGCGCCTTTCCATTGATAATGTCAAGAATGACGGACTTTCTGCGGATTCACTCAGACTCAACCAGGTTCTGATCAACCTGATTTCCAACGCAATAAAATTTTCTCCCAAAGACAGTGAGATTCTGGTAAAGGTCCGCGAGCTGGGCTCGGAATACGGTTTCTCTACGTACAGGTTTGAAGTGATTGATCACGGTATAGGTATCAGTGAATACCAGGCATCAAAACTGTTCAGGCCATTTGAACAGGCGGATGGCAGCATTACACGCAACTACGGCGGAACCGGCCTGGGACTGGTAATTTGCAGGAATCTTGTGGAAATGATGGGCGGTAAGATTACACTTGACAGCAGGGAGGGAGAGGGAAGCACCTTTGCCTTTACCATTCTCTGTGCTTCAAAGCCTGCAATTGAAGAAACTGAAGAAAACCGGGATGTGGTTTCTACAAGCGGCAATTATGATTTCTCCGGGAAACGCTGTCTGGTGGTAGATGACATTGACATCAACAGGGAAATAATTCTGGAACTGCTCTCGGAGACCAATTTGGCCATGGAAATTTCTGAAAACGGCCAGGAAGCGGTAGATAAATTCAGGAAAGGCGGCGCCGGATATTTTGATATTATTCTTATGGATATGCAAATGCCTGTAATGGACGGCTGTACCGCAACCAGGGAAATTCGCAGTATAGAAAAAAAATGGGCTAAGAATGGACCAATCCGGGAAACCTCAATTGTTGCCATGACAGCCAATGTTATGCAGGAAGATATTCAAAAAGCAATTGATTCTGGAATGAATGCGCATCTTGGCAAACCGATAGAACTGGAAACTACGCTCAGGATGATCCATGAGCAGCTCTCCGGGCATGATTAGAAGCATATCCGGAGGCTGCCTTAATGGGTCCGGCTCACTTATTGATCATTGAACTGTAATCATCGGAGAATTTTATTTTTTGGAATTTTAATTCCGGGTTTCCTCCCTGATTCCGGAATTTCCCCGGAGTTATTCCGGTGTAAAGCTTAAAGATTTTTGAAAACCAGCTCTGATCTTCAAAACCGCAGGCAGAGGCCATTTTGCTTAAGGAGAGGTTTGTCTCCGACAGCAGGTGACATGCTTTTTCCACCCTGAGACGATTGAGATAACATGAAAGATTTTCGCCCATTTCATTTTTAAAAATGGTACTGAAGTAAGGCGCGGAAAAACCCGATGCTGCTGCGATTTCTTCAAGCCTTATTTTCCGGTGGAAATTTTCAAGAATAAAGTGTTCAGCCTTTCTGATTGCGGAAGCATGATCAATTCCGCTGAAGCTGGAAATTTGTCCGGACAGATCATCAATGATCCGGCACAGGGTATCTGTAAGCTCTGTAATGTTTTTGGCTTCCTGAATGGATTTTATATGCCCGTTGTTGGCCTCAAGCAGGGTTCCGGTGAAGTATCCGGCAGTCGTATCAATCCGCGAGATGAGTACCGCAAGTTCAATTGCCCTGTACTGGATATATCTGAATTGATCAGGCTTTACAAAAAGGACAATGGCCAGAATATCAAACAGTATCTTTCTGCCGGATTCCGTATCACCGCGGCTCAGCGCCTCAAGCAACCTGCGTTCCTTTTCCAGGGGATAACCCGGCCGGGTGCTGCCCGGCGGATACTGCTTCTTCAAATTCTCTATGTTATGCAAAATGGCTGACTGCTGCCCAGAACGGCGTTTCATGACAGCATGATAATCGCCGCTGCCGGCGGAAAGATACTCGGTGCATATGAGCATAAGTTCCGCCATAGCCCTGATCTTTTCCGGCTCTCCCTGTGGAAAGCAATTGAGCAGTTTTTTTAACTCTGTTTCGCTTAACGGATTTTCACTTGTAAGGTTCATTTGGGCGATTGTTTCCCCGGTTCCTTCTTCAAGAAAACCACCGCCCAGAAGAGCGCCGGAGAATTGTTCGAAGCGGAAAATGGGGCTGGTCCAGAATGCAAAACCAAGGGGGCACTCATATATATTTAAACCGCCGGATTGGCAGGCGTCCTTTAATGCGTTTAAATGCGTCTCCCTGCAGGGGTTTTCACAGACATTATTGGTTTTTTCTCCGGATTTTTCCTTGTGTCCGGAGCAGAAATTACATTCATTCCTTGTCGCCGCCAATCCGGCGGAAATTTCCGGTATGGTTAAGTAATTTTGATCAAGCATGTCTGTATAGGCATCTGTTGCCTGGGCATATACTTCCATCAGTGAGCGGGCCCTGTACAATATTTTGTTGCTTTTTTCGTTAATTGAATTTTTTGTCATTTTTTTCTCCTATGATGACATCAGGTTTTGGTTTCCCTGTCCGGGTTTTATGGGTTCCGGAAACCCTCTCTCGGCTTTTGGACGGATATTAGCCATCCCGAATTCCGTAGTTCTGTTCCCTGCTGCCCTGAATTTCCCCGGGCTCATGCCGGTATAGTTTTTAAAAATTTTCGAGAACCAGCTCTGATCCTCAAAACCGCAAAGCCCCGCAATTTCGTTAAGGGATTTTCCCATTTCCTTGAGCAAAAGCGCGGCTTTTTCCACCCGCAGCCGGTTCAGGTAACCCGATAAACTTTCTCCCATTTCTTCCTTAAAAATGGTACAGAAATATGGCGCCGAAAGACCGGCAGCCTCTGCAATTTCTTCAAGGCTGATCTTTCGCGTATAGTTCTGCCAGATAAAGCGTTCCGCTTTTCTGAGAACGGATGCGTGCCGTATTCCCTGGAAGGAAAAGATTTTTCTTGACATTCGTTCCGCAGTGAGAAGCAAATTTTCCGTGAGCTCCCCGGCTGCCCCTGATTCCAGTACTTTCCTGAGATAGCGGTCATTGGTTTCAAAATTGGCATGACTGCCTGAATTTTCCGCAGCCAGGGCAGCCCTGGAAAGGAGAACCGCCAGTTCAATTGCCCTGAAACGGACAATTTCAAAATCATTGGGATTCTCGGAACGGATACTGTCCATAAGCTCGTGGAGGATCCTGATGCCGGTTTCGGTATCTCCCCGGCGGAACGCAGCCANGAGCATCCGTTCCTTTTCCATGGGATATAAGCGGGGAGAGGAGGCGGCGCTTTTTGTTTTTTCTTTCCCCGGGTTTTCCTTTAGCCAGACAATTCGGCGGATCATTTCGCCTGGGGCTTCGCTTTTTCCCGAGATTTCTTCCGCACAGATTGCCAATAACCGGGCCATTGCCTGGATCTTGGCATGGCTTTTCCGCGGTATTTTTTTGAGCATTTCCCGGAATTTTCCACCGGCATCTTTATTATCGTATGCGGTACATAAGCCTGCCGCCGGCTCTTCCCCTTCATCCGGGAGTACCTGCCCTGCCACCAGAGCGCCGGCATAACGTCCATTCCTGTAAAGGGGACTGGTCCAGAAAATAAAACCTGATTTGCAGGTATATATATAGGTCTCGTTGATCCGCCTGGATTCAGCCTGGGCCCTGTGATGTATTTTTTGACAGGGGCATTCCCTTTCTTCACCGGATCCCCTTTCTGTCTGTGAAGGACTGCTGAAAAGATCCCTGCATAATTCACATAATTGCAGGTCCTTGTCCGTATTCTGGATTTTTACTGTTTTACCGTTTCTGTCTATCAAGGCCGTACTGCATGTCATTGCTTTGCCATAATGCATAAGTATTTTTTGGGCTTTATCCAGCAGAGGTTCAATTTCCCTGCGGCCTATAATGCTGACTTTTTCGCCCGCAGCCGGCATGTCAGGTTGAACGGATTTAAAATTCATAATTTCCTCCTGGCTTTTAATATTTAATCTAAGCAGCAGGAAAATACGAAATACACCCAAAAGGATAATTTTTTACGGGAACTGCATTCCAGGAATTTAGTGAGCGAATTTTAGTTAGGTAAACTCGTGAAGGATTTTTCAGAATTTTTATGTATTGTTGCAAAAAAACGCTAATAAATAATTTGAAGGTTAATCAGTTGTCTTCCTCATTGAGGGAGGCTTTCTTTGCGGGCTCAAAGCCTGGTGTGTTTTTCTTCAATAATTCCTGACAAACTTATGATTACCGGTTTTTAGTGTATGGTAGCTGACAGAAATCCGGATTTTATTGCTTTCCTGATTGCATCGGCACGATTATGGGCTTTTAATTTTTCATAAAGAATTTTAATTATACTTTTAATGGTATTTACAGACAGGGAATGATCCCTGGCTATTTCTTCATTGGTTAATCCCCGGGAAATTCCCCTAAGTACCAATAATTCCTGGGATGAAAGATATTGAACTGCTTCCTCTCCGGCGCCGCTGTTGAATTGTTCTTTTACCATTGACATTTTTTTTGCATAAACTGAAGCTCTGTTTCGGATCGTTTCCAGCCATGCGCGATCAATGGCGCATTCATTACTGCCAAGCGCGGCATTTACGAGATCCCGCATATCCTCACCAAGTTCAATAAAGGGCATGTCAAAAGTCCCGGATCGCCCATTGGATACTTGAGCGATCCCATGCGCCGTTTCAAGGGTTTTAAGCGCCGCTTCCCCGTTTCCCATACGGCTGTGGATTGCCGCTTCCAGAACGGTAATTTCCAGCATTCCAAGGTGATATGATCCCATGCCTTCCTTTGCTTCTTTCCGCTCCAGAAATTCCAGCGTCTCGCTGTACCGCCCCTCTGCAAAAAGGCTTTTTGCCTTAACCATTATTTCAAAGTTGTGGAACCGTAAATTAAGGTCACTTTCTTCATATTCACTCTTCAGCCATGGGGCTATTTTTTCTGTTTTGCCGATGTGGGCATAAAACCATCCGGCATTGATGTCATAAATTGTTTGACGGTTGATATAGTCCGGTATATCAAGCTGGGCTTCCATCTGCTGCCATGGTTCCCCTATGGCGGAGGCGTCACCGTTATGGAGGTGTATGCGCAGGAGGTAGAAAAGCGCTTTGCTTTCGGTCTCATACTGTTTTTTTTCATTGGCCTTAAAAATCGCTTCCCTGGCATGCTGTTCCGCAGCGCCCGGATCTCCCCTGAAAAATGCCAGTTCCGCCAGGCAGAGACTGTCCATTCCCGAGAGATTACCGCCTGAGGACTCGGATGCATAAGGTATACATTGGGTCACGGTGTTAATGTATTCCTCATATTCCCCCGGCCCGGGAGATTGTCCTACAAAATTTGCATAAGAGCCTATGGCAACCCTGGCAGCTGTTCCCGAAACAGTATAGGGATGCTGTTTATAATAATAATTACCGTGCTCATAATATTTTAAAGTACGGCTTAGATCACGGGATATGTGGTAGGAGGCAAAGGAAAGGGCGCCCAGAGTATTATAGCATACGGACAGCATACGGGAACTCAGGCTGCTTTGCGGCATAGTTTCGAACTTCCGGATGCTTTCATCAAGAACCGCCCGGGATTCTGCATAACGCCCCAAGTTGATGAGAATTTTCGCTCTTGTCTCATGGCGCAGAAAAAGAAAATAATCATCCTCCTCATCCCGCATGCTGTCGTTCAGAACCATATTTATGATCTTCAGAAAAGATACCGCAGCCGATTGTGATATAAGCCGGGGGAAGGAATATACAGCCCTGTAAAGCCCTTCGTAATTTCCGGCCATTCCGTAAATATGGGCCGCTTCAATCAACAGATCGTTCTTCATGCACCATTGGGCTGCTATGGCGCATGCCGTTTTTAGTTCATCCCTGGGAAGCTCCTTCTGTTTTTTTCGGAGATAGTCCAGGAAGAGCCGGTGGATTCTGAAACCGTGTATATAGGCATCGTAAAGGACAAGGGGACCAAGGCGGTTAATATTTTCCATAAGTTCATCCAGGGGAGGAAGCTTTACCGGCAGGGAGGCAGCCATTTTTTCCACAGCCTCAAGCGGCCATTGGTCGAAGAGGGAAAGAATAACAAGAAAACGCTGAATTGAAGCTGGAATGGAAGAGAACATCTTTTCTTCCATGATTCCAAAGCCGCCGTTTTCCAGAAGGGAGCGGCTGTATTTATTATTGCCGGTTTTCATTTCTCCTGCGACAAGGCAGATGGCCAGGATCCAGCCTTCGGTATCCGCATGGATTTGCCTTGATTCTCTGGGGGAAAGCCTTATGTTTCTGAGCCGGAAATACCCCGCAATTTCTTCTTCGCTAAAACGCAGATCGTCGGCGCTGATACTGGACATTAACCCTTTTGAAAGAAGGGACATTGTATTAAGCCTGGATTCTTCCCTTGAGATCATTATAACAGTCTCTCTGGGAAAGGGAGAAACAAGGATCTGGTTGGCAAAATTGAGTATGGTTTCATTGTGAACGAGATGGCAGTCATCCACAACGATTACATATTCTTTTCTGTCCTGCGCGGGCGGAACCCCGCCGGCCAGAACAGAAAGGCATCGCGTGATCTGCCCGGGAGATTCGGGGAAACCAATTTCCTCCAGGACCTTAGCTGCCAGGGGTTCATGAATAGTTACCGCTTTGATAACACTTTCCCAGAAATGCCGGGGAACATTGTCCCTTTCCGATATGGGTATCCGGATTACCTTTTTTTTCCTTTCGCTCAGGAATGAATGGACAGCACAGGTCTTGCCATAACCTTCTCCGGCAATAACAAAAACCGCTAATTTATCCAGGGCCTTTTCCAGAATGGCATTAATACGGGGACGCTGAAGGAAAAATTTATCATCGGATAACGCCGGACTGCTGAAAATTCTGTTTTCCGGCTCATCTTTCACAGGATGCCCCTTTCCGTGGCTATTCGTACAGCGTCCGCCTTGTTTAGCGCAGCCAGTTTATTGTAGATGCTTCTGACGGCGCTTTTTACGGTGTTAGGTGAAATGGACGCCGCCCCGGCGATCTCCTCTCTGGTAAGGCCCTGGGATAGGCCGATTAGTACCGCTTTCTCCCGGCGTGAAAGCAGTTCTTTCCGGTGTCCCGGCGCTATTCGGGTCTGCTTGGCCTGCGGGAACAGCTTTTTGGCGTAAATCATTGCTTTCCGGCGGGTTTCTTCCAGCCAATGTGCGGGAAGAGCCGTTGTTTCTGCATTTAAAGCTGCTTCCGCCAGGCTTCGCATGTCTTTGCCCAGTTCCACAAAAGGCATAAAGAGCCCGGCTGGAGAAGCCATATTGTATGCATCCTGGAGGGCTTTAAAAGCTCCCTCTTTGTCATGCAGCCGGTAGCGGCATGCCGCTTCAAGAGCTTTCATTTCTATATCGCCCATAAGCAGGTTTTCCGCGTCCCCCCGGCTCTTCATGACAGCAATCGCGGCAGGGTAGCACTTTTCTGCAAAACAATATTTGGCCTTCACCAGCCTCTCAAGGCCCTGAACCCTGGCATTGAGATCA